>Ga0172371_10006197_pt1 | contig 17470 bp, 13 predicted proteins | sample Lak12m_FD_114543 | JGI IMG/M metagenome (GOLD analysis project Ga0172371, IMG submission 114543) | Freshwater microbial communities from Kabuno Bay, South-Kivu, Congo - kab_022012_12m | ecosystem: Environmental > Aquatic > Freshwater > Lake | place: Democratic Republic of the Congo: South-Kivu...
GCAAGCTATACACCTTTCCCACGTCTGGTTGTTAACGGAAGAGTTGGTTTTGGAAGTACTTTCAGATACGACTACAGTTACAACTCAGTTTCAATGTTCCTTTCGGCTTCCTGGAGCTTTTAATCCTGTCATAAATTGATACATTTTTCTAGATGTATCTTACTTTGAAACACCTCCTCAATAAAAAACCTTTATTTTTAAGCTAAATCCTTAATCTTTCTATGGCATAAGAGTTGGTTAAATTATTTACCTATAAAGAATTACAGAAATGAATTTAAAACAAAACATAAGAAAGACCTCAATAACCTTAACAAACACTCAAACTTCTAAAGCAATGAAGGAAGATAGAAGTAAGGTTTTGATTAAAAGAATAATGAACATGGGATTAATCTCTTTCGCGCTTATTCTTCTTATCTATTTTACATTACCGTATACTATTCTTTCTTTCGGTTCATTACTTGAATACGCAACACTTGTTTCTCTTTTCATTTTCTTAATCGTACTTCTTTTCAGATATTTTTCAATTTTAGTTCTTGCATATCTTTATTTGAACAACTATACATTTAATAAAAAAGAAGGTTTTTATCCTTTCGTTTCGATCATTGTTCCGGTTTACAATGAAGGGAAGGTAATTGAACAATCAATTCGCTCACTGTTAAGCCTCGACTACTCAAACTATGAAATCATAATTGTGAACGATGGTTCAACCGATGATACATATGAAGTAGCCAAACAAATGGTTGGATACAAAAAAGGTAAATACGGAGATGTGAAGGTTTCCGTCATCAATAAACCGAACGGTGGAAAAGCCAAAGCATTGAACGCCGGAATCAGTTTTTCTAAAGCGGAAATAGTTTTATGCATGGATGGTGATTCACAACTTTCTGAAGATTGTATTCGTACTGCTGTTCGTCATTTCGTCGATCCTTCAATCGGTGCTGTTGCAGGGAATGTTAAAGTTCAAAACAGAAGAAAATTTTTCACTGACTTGCAGGCTCTTGAATACGTTGAGGGTTTAAACATGGCGCGTGCAGCTCAAAGTTTTATGAGATTAGTCAATATTATTCCGGGACCGGTAGGTTTGTTCAGAAGAAAAGCAGTTGAAGACGCAGGCTATTATTCAAGTGATACTTTTGCCGAAGATGCCGATTTGACTTTAAAAATATTAGCTCATGGTTGGAAGATCTTTTATGAACCGAGGGCAATTTCTTATACCGAAGCTCCGGAAAAACTTCATCAACTTTTGAAACAACGTTACAGATGGACACGTGGAATCCTACAAGCTATCCGCAAGCATAAAAGACTATTAATCAATCCGACAATCAATTTTGGTGATACATTTGTACTTTGGACAATGTTTTATGAAGCCTTAATTTGGCCTACCATGAACATTTTTTCAAATCTTTTCTTCATCTTTGCAGCTTTGTTTTATGGTTTTTCAAGTTTGATCTTCTTCTGGTGGGCCGGTTTGGCGCTTCTTGATATGTCAACAGCCTTATATTGCATCGCAGTTGAAAAAGAAGAAATTAGGCTTATTCCGTACGCAATTATTTATCGTATGTTTTTCGTTTTAACTATTGATATTTGTAAGGCTATGTCCACTGTTGAAGAATTTTTAGGATTCGAGATGCAGTGGGGCAAGCTTGAAAGAATCGGTTTAAAACCGATTAGCGAGTAATTATTAACCTAAAGGTGAATTCATGGAACTGATACCTATTTTAGCAACAATCATTCTTATGGCAACGATAAGTACCTTTATTCTTGCTATTGGAGCGTACATTCTCTATAAAGTAAGAGAACGCCAAGGATTACAAGTTGAAGTACCGCAACCGGCTACTTTGCAGGCTGAACTCTTAACTCCTGAATTGATTGCTGAACAACTTCAAACTCAAGAGCAAAAAAGAGCTCCCGGACAAATTATGTTTGAACCTATCCGTGCCACTGCACAACCGAGCTACAAACCACAGGTTGAACCGATTTTCGTTCAGCAAAGAGCTCAAGCCGGCCCGCAGCCGCAACCGGTTAGAAGCGCGTCAACAGCTCAGCAATATCAGCAGCCGATGCGTCAAGAGAACAGACAACCTGCTCAAGCAGCTCTAAGCGAACAAAAATTTATGAAATATACCGCTGACGGTTATGTTTCTGCAAAAGAAAATGTAAAGAGTCAGGGAGCAGTTAAGTGGAGGTAATTAAGAATAAAGGGTTTACAGTAAACTCTTTAATCGTAATGGCCCTAGGTACAGTATTTATGCTGGCCTCTATTGTTATTTACCTTTTAATCCTTAAAGGTGTTCTTGGACGTTTCAGTTACAAAGAAGCCTTTACCGACACCTCTGCAATTAAGAAGGTTATTTCCGGCGAAGGCACCAACATAGCCATTCTTTATTCTCAGTATACAGAAAATAGTTTGCCGCCGGGAAGTACCTGGTTGAGTGATAACATCACTACATGGAAAAAGTTTTTAGGAAATTATAATTATAGTTATAACATTATTAAAGATCGGGATATCGAATTAGGAAAACATTTTAATTATAAAATATTGATCCTTCCAGGATCAAAAGCCTTAAGTGACGAAGAAGTTATCAATATTAAAAAATTTATTGACCGCGGTGGAAGCGTCTTTGCAACCAGTGGTATCGGTACTTTTTCTGCCGACGGTAAATGGAGAGGATGGGAGTTTTTTAATGAGGTCTTCGGTTGCAAATTTGTTAGGGAAGTTGAGCGAGACGAAGTAACAAAGATTCATACATTACGGGGCAATCTCCCGATTACCGCCAATATTCCAACCGGTTATCCTTTAAAAGTCGCTACCTGGGATCGCCCTATTGCTGTTGAGGTACTTGAACCAAGATCAACCCAGGTTAGCTTTTGGTACAACTATAGGTTACAAGACGGTTTAGTTCGTGAGGAAGTTAAAAAGAGCGGTGGAATTGTTAATGGTACTTACGGTAGAGGTCGCTTTGTCTGGATGGGATTTGAAATTAATTCAGTTATCGGAATTCAAGAAGATTACATTTACTTTGATAAATTATTTCATAATTCAATGGATTGGCTCCAGTATAAACCGCTGGCCTATGTAAAAGATTGGCCTGAGAAATATAAAGCCGCCGCAATGCTTGTCGTCATGGTAGGCAATCAACCACAGAATGTTCGTAATATTCTCCCGATTTTAAAACAAGAAGGAATGAAAGCTACCTTTTTTGTCGACCCTTCCAAAGTAGCAAATTATCAGGATTTGGTTCAAACTATCGCTTCGTACGGAGATGTTGGTGCTATCGTTGATATTGGTTATATGTCCGCTGTAAATGATACTACGAATAAACTTGATGATTACAACACACAAGTAATGAAAGTGAAAGATGCGAACAGCAAAATCGAAATAGTAAAAGGAGTTCATTCGGATGGATTACTGCCGTATTATGGACTCTTTGATGATAATAGTTTGCGCGCGATAGCAGAAGCGAAGTACAAATACGTTGTTACCGACTCACTTACAGATAGATCAGTTCCAAAAGCTATTATTAAAGGAAGCAATACTGTTATCTCCATAACGAAGACGGCTCGGGATGATTATGAAGTAATTAGAGACTTTGGCCTGACCCAACCCGAGTTTCAACTTTATACATACAAAGAAGATGTTGATAGAGTTCTGTTTGAAGGTGGTTTATATGTATTCAAAATTCATACTGATTTCCAATGCCAGTCTCAAAATTTAGGAGTGTTAAGAGATTTAATTCAGTACATCAAATCAAAAGACATTTGGATTGCGTCTGGTAACGAAATTTACAACTGGTGGGTAAAACGCAATAAAGTGGAGATGCGTATTAAATCACGCGGTGAATCCCGAGTTATAGTTTCTGTAAGTAATCCGGGAACAGAAATGCTGAAAGAAATTATGCTGGAAATTGATCTTCAGATGTCAGTAAAAAATATTGAAATCTCCTCTGAAATTATTGGAACAGCACAACCGGAATATAATTTTAATCCGGCAACACATATGCTTTATGTCAAGATCAACGACTTTAAACCGGGTGAGACAAGAATCTATTACATAGATTACGACAAACCTAATGTGTAACCAGGAATCCGATCATGAAAATATATATCTTCATTCTCATTAGTTTTTCGCTCATTTATTTTGGCTGCGTTGACGCGGTCACGTCTCCTAACACCCCTACAACAACTTCAGGAGACACCCAAAATCCGACCATCGCGTTGAGCTATCCCTTATCGAACGATACATTGCAGCTTGGTTCAAACCAGTTTTTGTTCGATGCGAAAGACGATGTTGGCGTTCGCGCGGTTGAATTGTGGATTGACAGTACGTATAAAACATTATTGAATTACGACGGAACAACAACAACTCAAAAAATCGTCTGGACAATTGATTCTACTTACCTCGGAAAGACTATAAAATATTTTTTACGTGTTTATGATAAAAGTGGAAAGTCAACGGATAGTCCTACACAGACGAACATATATATTGCTAAAGTGAGTGCACCTCCAAACGCTCCAACCAATTTGGTATTAGTAAAATTATCCGGCAGCATAGTGAATCTTTCTTGGAAACATGATCATAAAAATGTTGATGGTTTCCGGATTTACAGAAGATTGGGTGAGACAGGAATCTACACCAAACTAAAAGAGACAGACGCCGGCAGCTTTAATACAAATGTTGACGGCGTTGACCCTGCTTATGTCTATTATTATAAAGTTGTTGCGTTTAATGTTAAAGGTGAATCATCTTCGACGAACGAAGTAAGTACAGGAAGTACCGGTTCCGGGTCAACAATTGCTGCGCCGACAAATCTTTCGGCTGTTGCTACCGGAAGCAAGAAAGTCATCCTAACCTGGCAGGATAATTCAAATAATGAAAATTATTTCGTCATTCAGCGGAAGACATTCTACACCGATTTCCAATCCGTCGGATTAGTTGAAGCTAACGCAACCGCGTTCAGCGATAGCGGCAACGGTTTAGTACCGAACACAGATTATACTTACAGAATTGAAGCCGTTTCGGATAACGATTCGGTTTTCTCTTCCAGTGTAAATACGAAAACGTTGGCGTACGATCTTCAAACTCCGATTAATGTTAAAGCGCTGAATCATAATTCAAAAACAATCCGGATAGTTTGGACAGACAATAATCAGTACGAAATGCAAACAATTATTGAACGAAGAACTTCGTCATCCTTTACTTATACTATCATCGGTTCCGTGGCCAAAGACGTAACACAATATGATGATGGAGATGTGGTCTCAGGATTAACTTATTTCTATAGAATTCGTGTAGCAGATTACGTGAACTTTTCTAATTATTCCACTGAAGTTTCTGCGACTCCGCAGCCGGCGCTCATCGTAGCACCGACCAATTTAGCCGCATATTATGCTACCGGAAACATAATTAAATTAGCATGGAAGGATAATGCTTCCAACGAAACAAATTATGTTATTGAACGCGCAAGCGATTCTACATTAACGAATTTCACCGAAATTGGAAAAAGTGAAGCTGATATTGCTCAATACGATGATGCAACAACTGTCGGAGGAGTAACTTACGCATATCGTGTGCGGGCGACAGATGGTGTAGTTTATTCAACGTATTCAAATGTAATTACCATTAAAAATCCTTCCAGGTAAACAATACGGAAGTTGAAATGATGACCTCGGCAAATGTTGAACATCTTGAGCTGATAAAATCATTAGCTGATACATTCAGTAATCCAATTCTCTTGATTGATGCAAAAGGACTGCTTCTTTATTCTAACAAAAAAGCTTTTGAAACTTTTAGACCAACAGACCAAGGTAGTACTCTTTATGACCTCTTTGACAAAGAGGAGGGAATTCATCTTGAAGAGATCGTTGAAAATCTTAATTACGAAATATTTCCTGTTGAAAAGAAAGGGAGTTTTAAACTCGTTTCCGGAATAGAAGTTAGTTTACATTTTAGAATTAGTCATTATACAATAGAGAACAGCGATTATTATTTTATTCAGGTTGAAAGATTTGAAGAGCGCTCGGAGGTAAATAGCCATTTTCTTCAAATTGAAATGAGTTCGGATGATGTTGCGGAGATAATTCACGATTCGGCCAGCTTAAATATTATTAAAGAGGTACAGTCAAATTATCCGTTTACTCTACTTGGCAAAAATAAACTTCAAAACGCGGTTAATAAACTTGACTCTCTTTTTTGGTTAAAAGATAATGAAAACAAGTTCCTGCTTGTCAATCAAAGATTCGCCGATTTTCTTGGGCTGCGGATAGCGCAAATTGAAGGGAAGAATGAAAATCTTTTCGTACCGCAGTTCAGCAGTGAATTGTACAATTCCATGGGAAGTTATGTAAAAAGTACGGGCAATATTATCTCATTACGCGGCGTTCCGGCAAAAGGATTTACCACACACCATAAGTACGAATCAGTGATTATTCCTTTACTTGACGCTGATAACAATGTGGTTGTGACCCTTGGATTCTCAAACAAACATGAAGATAGAGCCAGTGCTCAATCCGGTGGAAAGATTTCTGGCGAAAAAGGAACTTCACTTGAAGAAATTCCTTATCCCGTTTGCATATTCAATTCAAATGGTGAGATTGAGAACAGTAACAAACTGTTTAACGAAATGATGAACCTGTTGGGATATGGGAACACGAACCTTACATTGGAAAAAGTTTTTGGAAAGCCTGAACTGCAAAAAATTAACGCGGCAATATCCACCAATCAAGAAGAAGTGAATATCATCTTCAGCGGTATTAATAAAGAGGGGAAAAGCTATTTTCAAGCAAAAATTAACAAATTACATAGTGATAAAATTGAAACAAATGCTTATTTTTTGGTTGTTGAAAATCTCGATGCCTTCGACAGCTTTGAAGCATTAATAAAAACCAGAGGAAAAATGTTTGATACATTAATAAAATCGATGCCAGATCCCATCTTGATTTATGATGCAGAGAACCTTCGGTTTCTTGAGGCTAATGATGCTGCAATTGCGTTATATGGCTATTCGCACGATGAATTTTTACAAATGGATTTAACCGATCTTTATTCTCCCGACGATATTCAAACACTCTTGGATTCCTCGCATGTTAATAAGAAAAATGTCTTTTCCGGACCTTTCCAGCATAAAAAGAAAGATGGCTCAAGCATAACGGTGGAAATCTTTAAAGACACTTTTAAGTATGAAAACAAAGAAGCTCATTTTACGATCATCAAAAATATTTCTGAGAAACTTGAGAAGGAAAGCGAATTCAAGCTTTACAAATCGGTTTTTGATTCAACCGAAGCATTAGTTGTGGTAACCGACAACTCCGGATTCATCAAATTCATCAATCAAAATCTTATCGTTTTTGCCGGAATGAGTAAAACAACTCTTCTTGGTAATTCTCTGGTATCCTTGTTTAGCGATGAAGATAGAGGGATAATAAATGCAAAAATCTTTTCATCAAAAATTGCTGAAACTACTACGTTAAAAGTTCAGATGAAGAACGCGCAAAAACTCTTTGTTCCGGCAGAATTGACAGCTCTTCCGAATATTAATAACAGCGGTATTGCCGAAAGTTTTACTATCCTGATTAAAGTGAAACAAGAAACCGAAAAAGAAGTCGTAGTTGAAACAATTGAAAAATCGAGAAAACAATTAGAACCGGCTCAATTATCTACAATCTTTCATGAAATACTAACGCCAATCAACGTGATGCTCGGGTTCATGCAGGAAATAAGAGAAAGCATTGAATCTCCAACGCCGGATCAAAAAGAGTCGATCGCGTATATCCAAGAAAATCAACAGGAACTGATGGGGACAATGAACTCGATCGCAGAATACGCGACCCTACTTAAGGAAGAAGATTCACAAATAAGCACCTTCGCGGTTCCGGAATTATTTGATAAAATTAAGCGGGAATTCAACGAGTCTCCGGCCCATAAAAAACACAGCGTTATTACCAAAATCTCTCCACTTTGGATAGAAGGGGATGAGCAAAAATATAAAATGTTTTTTGGTACCATTGCAAATATCTGTGCAAAGGTGAGTGACCAAAACCATTTCTATTTTTCGGTAGAGCAAGTTGATGAGAATGAGTTCTTTTTTTCGATGCGGGATGCTTTAATAAGGATAACCGATAAACTCCTTTTTGCGCTTGAACCGGTTCTTATTCAAAATGGCGATGTTTCGCTTATTAGACCTTATGGAGTTTCACGATTTGCAATTTTAAGTCTTCGCGAGTTGATGCGGACTCTGCACTGCAATATTGAAATTGTCCGAAAAGGAAATGAACCTTATGAAATGGGATTCTTTTTCCCGATGAGAAGAGATGCCTCAGCGGATGCGCAGATGGCTGAAGAATCACCCGTATTACCAGAAGCAGCTCCCGCCCCAAGCCGCACGGCTACGGTAATTACAGAGCCTGCCGCCTCTACAACGCAAATTAAAGAAGCCCCCGCTTCAGCGCGTCAAACTTCCGTTGGTAGAAGAACAACAGTAGTCGAAGAACAATTCGAAAAAGTTGCGCCACCACCGCTTAATCAAAAACAGGAAGAACCGACGGTACGATTAAGAAGAACTTTGGTGGAAGAATTTAACGAAGCGCCGAAGGAAAAGAAACCACTTGAACTTCAAAAACTTTCTTGTCTCTACATCGAAGATCAGGTTGATTCGCAGATTCTCTTTAAAGTTCAAATGAAAGATCTTGGCGACATTAAATTTGCCGTCAGTTTTGAAGAAGCTCTTCCTCTCATCACCAGTCAAAGGTTTGATTTCATCGTCATGGACATCAATTTACAGGGTGAATATAACGGACTTGACGCCTTGAAAATGATTCATCAAATGCCGGGATTTCAATCTTTGCCAATTATAGCTGTAACTGCCTATGTTTTACCCGGTGATAGAGAAAAATTTGTTGCAGCCGGATTTAATGAATTCATCTCTAAACCTATTTTCCGTGAGAAACTTATTGAAACCTTGGAGAAAATATTCTCGGCTTAAATTAAGTTTTCAGCTCTCTTTGAAATACTGTTATCCCTCCATCACACGCTTTCTTCTTTAAGAAAACAAACTTTTATAAGAATTTTTCTTGATTTAGATTTATTAGTTTTATAATTTACCATACAAATGTATGGCAGTTTAAACTTATGAGAGCTGTGACTCACGAAACGAAAGTGTGCCCATGGCAAAAGAATTAACCGGAATTCAGCAGAAAATCCTCAATTTTCTTCTCGAACAACGAGCAGTGAAGGGAATTCTCCCGTCGCTTGCAGAAATTGCCCAACAGTTCGGATACAAAAATAGAGCAACCGCAAGACAGCATCTTCAATCGATAGAGAAAAAAGGATTTATCAAAATAAATCCTAAGAAATCACGCAGCATTGAAATTACTATGGAGGGAAAATTGTTTTCGCAGCATCCCGTTATTGGTGAGGTTGCGGCCGGTAATCCGCTGACTATTTATCAGGATGCAATCGATACAGTGCAATTGCCCAATGTTGTAGTTATGCCAAACGATTCCTTTTTGCTAAAAGTGAAAGGCGACAGTCTGAAAGACGCTTACATTTTTAACGGCGATGTTGTCATTGTTAAACCGGAGACTGAATTTTCAAACGGACAAATTGTGGTAGCAGTTTTGGAAGACGCCGCAGTTGTTAAAAGACTTGTTCTTCAACACAAGAGTATTGAACTGCATTCTGAAAATCCAAACTTTCAGCCGATTATAGTTGATAGAGGTGACCCAAAGTTTAGAATGGTCGGTGTTGTGGTAGGAGTTTACAGAACTATGGCAAAAAAAAATATGTTTAGTTAACAAAGATTTTGTATCTCAACAAAGGTAGTAAAGTGAAATATTTTAAGGTTCTCGTCCTTTTTTCCCTCTTAGGATTAACTCCTCTTTTTTCCCAAAATTTTAAGTTTATTGCAATGTCTGACAGCAGAGGTAGCGACGACGGAGTAAATAAACAAGTTCTTTCAAAACTGGTCGATCATATTATCAAAAATCAGAAGGACGCAAAGTTTGTAATTTTTGCTGGTGATTTGGTTGACGGCAGCAAAACCAATCCAAACCAAACTGTAAAAGAATTAAATCACTGGAAAGAGGTAATGTCCCCGATCTATAATAATCCTAAGATGGTTTGGCCGAAAGTATGGGTGGTGGTAGGGAACCACGAAGTACAACATCCAAAGGACGAAGAAAATTTTCGAAAAATTTTTCCCAATATCTTTCTTAACGGTCCGAATGATGAAAAAGGAATTTCTTACTCTTTAGATTATGAAAAACATCACTTTGTGTTTGTAACATCAGATAAATGGTATTACGGTAATCCCGATGATTCGACTGATGATAGAAGAGATTGGCATTATATAAAAAATTTAGATTGGCTTGCACACGATTTGAAGGAGGCGAGACAGAGGGGAGTAACGGATATCTTTGTAGTCAGTCACGAACCTGCCTATCCGATCGGTGGTCACTTGCGTGATGGTTTGCCGAACCTCGGATTTAATTTAAAGCTTCCGCTCGATTCAACGCGTCAATGGTACTTCAACCAACGAAATGAGTTTATCAGAATTCTTAATGAGTATAATGTTACCGCGTATATCTGCGGTCACGAACACCTTTACGGAAGAGAATCGGTAGACGGAGTTTATCAAGTGGTTACCGGAAGTTCGGGTGCACCGCTTTACTATTTTAACCCAAAATACGATGAACCGAAAAATCCCGAACAAGAATTCACTTACGAAGAAGCTGTTCCTTATTACAAGGTTTTGAATTATCTCTACGGTCCGGGAAAGAATTCACAAGCATCTGAAGATTTCGTCGGAGTACGCGCTTTTGAATATGTGGCTTTCGATGTTAAAAAAAACAAAGTTGAAGTAACCACGTACGGCGCTTTTCCAAAAGCGAAAACAAACAATGTACTCGGCTCTGAAATAAAAATTATTGATAAATTCACTATTAGAAAATAATATGCAAAAACAGTCTTGTAACCTTTTCTGTCTCCTTATTATAATTTTGTTTCAGATAACGCTTCTTGCACAAGAGAAAACATACAACATGGATGAAATAGTTGTAACAGCCGGAAGAACTTCAGAATCTCTCTCCCGCACGAATAAAAATATTCAAATTATAACTGCTGATGAATTAATGTCCGCTCCGGCAAATAGTATTCAAGACTTACTCCAATATGTAGCGGGAGTTGATATAAAGCAGCGGGGAACTGAAGGCGTTCAGGCGGATATCAGCATTAACGGTGGTACCTTTGAGCAAACACTGGTGATGGTTGACGGCATCAAAGTTAACGATGCACAAACCGCGCATCATAATTTTAATCTTCCCGTTCCCCTTGAACAAATTGAACGAATAGAAATTGTTAAAGGAGAAGCCTCAAGTTTTTTTGGGTCAAACGCAATCAGCGGTGTTGTAAATATCATCACGAAAAAAATGAAGGATGGAAAAGCTTTTGAACTTAACCTGCTCGGAGGTGAGTATGGTTTTTATTCCACCGGATTATTTGGAGGGTACGGTTATAAAAATTTTGACAGTCAAATATCTTTCGCCAAAACAAAAAGCGACGGTTACCGCTCAAATACAAATTTTGATGAACAAAATGTTTATTTCAGAAGCATGTATCAATTCGATGCGAATCAAATTCATTTTGCGTTTGGATATAATGATAAAAAATTTGGAGCGAATAACTTCTACTCTGATAAATATCCAAATCAATGGGAACACACCACAACAAAATTAACAGCGCTCACCGGCGAGCTTCATTTCGGTAATGTTTCTATTACTCCAAAACTCTATTGGCGCAGAAACGATGATACTTATCTTTTGAATTATCTTATCCCATCGTTTTATCAAAATATTCACCAAACAAACTCCTACACTTTTGAAGTTCAAAATTCTTTGAATTCCTCACTCGGAGTTTCAACCATCGGCGGCGAAGTTTCAAGAGATGTTTTAAAGAGTACAAATTTGGGAAGCCATTCACGACAAAAGTCCGGAATTTTTGGTGAACAAAGAATGAACTTCGATAATTTTAATTTTTCTCTTGGGTTGTTTGCTTACAATTACGAAAAACTTGGATGGCGGATTTGGCCCGGAGGCAGCATTGGTTACCGGATTACCCATAATGCGCGGGCATTTGCTTCAATTGGGCGCGCGTTTAGAACACCAAGTTTTACTGAACTCTATTATAATTATTTTGTCATTCCAAAGAAGGATACTCAAAAGGGGAATCCGGATTTAAAATATGAAGAGAGTACTAACTATGAGGTCGGCTTTCAGTATTTGACGGAAAATATCACTACGACAGCAAATATATTCATAAGGGACGGGAAAAATAATATAGATTGGGGAAGAGTAAAAACTGATTCAATTTGGTACTCATACAATATAGTCAGTTCTTCTACTATTGGGATAAATCTCAACGCGGAAATTCTTCATCCCTTTAGTCCGTTGCCATTTATTAAAAAGTTGACGTTGGGTTACGCCTACTTAAATGTCACCGCTTCGTTGAACAGAGAAAATTTTGAATCAAGATACGTTTTTGATCATTTGAAAAATCAATGCATAGCCGGAATAACTTATGATTGGTGGTTTTCCCTTCAACAAAACTGGATAGTGAGATATGAAGAAAGAATTTCCGGCGATAAAAATTTTCTGGTTGACACTCAATTGAACGCACAATTTGCCCAGCAAGAAGTTTACCTTACAATTGAAAATTTATTGAATAGCTCGTACAAAGACTTTTCCGGCATTCCACTGCCGGGCAGATGGGTTTTTGCCGGAGTACGAGCAAAAATAATTTAACTCAATCGATCTCATCAAGATGTGGTTTCAAAAGGAAATTTTACTTTCACCGAAGAAAAGAGGATTTCATCTCATTACAAATGAAATCATTTCTTACATTCCCGAGATTAGAAAGATCTCAATCGGAGTTCTGCATCTTTTTCTTCAACATACTTCCGCCTCCTTAACCTTAAATGAAAATGCAGACCCTGATGTGAGGATTGATTTAGAAACTCACTTTAATAAAATTGCTCCGGAGCACGCACCCCATTATACTCACATCACCGAAGGAGCGGATGATATGCCGGCTCATATAAAAACATCGGTACTTGGAGCCTCACTTTCCATTCCTATTTCACACGGAAAATTACTCTTGGGCACCTGGCAAGGGATATATTTTTGTGAACATCGCAATTATGGAGGCCATAGAAAATTAATCATCACTCTAAACGGAGAAACCGTTGACAGGAGTTGAGGTAACTGATGGAAAATAAAGCTGTTAAAACCATTGACGTATCAGAAAAATCATGGGATGACATTGAGACATTGTTTGGTTCAAACGGTGCATGCGGCGGTTGCTGGTGTATGAGTTGGCGCATCAAGAAAGATGAAAAGTGGGATGACGTAAAAGGTTCACTTGCAAAAAGACGTTTTAAAAAACTTATCACGTCGGGAGCAGCGCATGGTGTACTTGCTTATGTTGGACCAGAAGCGGTCGGGTGGTGCTCATTCGATAAACGTACTGATTATTTTAGATTAGAACGATCTCCCAGCCTTGCCTGTGACGATGCGTCGGAAGTTTGGTCGATACCCTGCTTTTATATCAAACGGGAGTATAGAAAACAGGGAGTTGCCGCATCATTACTGAAACATGCTGTCGCTTCTCTCAGAAAAAGAGGGGTAGCCATTATTGAAGGATATCCTGTACAATTAAACAAAGAATTACCGGCAGCATTTGTTTGGACGGGTACACTCTCACTCTTTGAAAAACAGGGATTTGAGACCGTATCAAAGAAAAAAGGGAAGCAACGGGTTCGCCTTATCCTGAAAAAATAAAATTTTGTCTTTTAGAAGTAAGTTATTACTTTTGAAATAAGTTGTTGAGTTAAAATATATCCATGAGGTATTTTATATGAAAACACAATCGTCTGAATTTATTTCTGCAGGCAGCATCGCCAAATCACTCGTTGTTTCCGATGCCAAAGTTAAAAAAATAATTTCTGAACTTGGGATACAACCTTCTGCGAAAAAGGGGATATGCAATCTCTATTCGAAGGAATCCATCGCAAAAATTAAAACTGCACTAAAATAACTTTTTGTTTACCGCATCATGTGGTACGAAATAAATAAGCGTCCACTCTGCATCTGCATATTTCCCGCGGGGTGGGGGTGAAATTCATCTTATAAGGAGGAAACATGGAAGCGAAGAGTCATTCCAAAAAATTATTTAACGGTACTTGTGTCGGGATTCGTATCTCACCTAAAGAAGTACTGTGTAATTTTTTATATAAATCAAAAGGAAACAAAAATGAAAATTTCAAAAATAAATCCCTATAAAAGTGATTCAAGCAAAACAAAAGCATTTTTCGACATCGTCTCTGAAGACGGTATTACCATCCGGGGACTTACCCTGGTAGAGGGAAGTAATGGGTTATTTGTAAACTTCCTAAGTGAAAAAGGAAAGGATGGAAAATATTATGACAAAATCCAGATGTCGAAAGAAATGAAAGATGAATTAACCGAACTTGCCGTTCAAGAATACCACAAGGCATAAATTATAGGAAGTTCATCTTTCCTTCATACCTTCTAAGTACGGGATTGGCGGTGGAAGTCTCCAAAGCTAATCTCGTACAACCATAACCAACATGCATATGAGCGCTACTCCCTTACTCCACATCGGCACCGCGGGATGGTCCTACAAAGATTGGGTTCCGTCGTTTTATCCCAAGCAGCAATCTGCCACTTTTGATTGGCTTCAATTTTATGCCTCACATTTTAATTGTGTTGAAGTTAATTCAACCTATTACACTTTCATCGCTCCTAAAATTGTTGAAGGTTGGATTGAAAAAGTTGAAGGGATTGATGATTTTCTTTTCACAATAAAACTACACCAAGATTTTACTCATAAAAGGGTGTTCGACAACATCGCGGTGAAGAGCGTTTCAGTTAATCTAACGAAACTCGCTAAAGCGGAACGGCTCGGTGGATTGTTGCTCCAATTTCCTTATTCTTTCGCCTATAACGAAACTAATCTTCGATATATTATTAAACTATCGGAGCTCTTTTCATCTTTTAAGATTTTTCTTGAAGTAAGGCACATAACTTGGAAATCCGGAGACGTGATTGAAGTATTAAGCGAGAAAAATATTTCTCTCTGTACGATTGATCAGCCGGAAATTGGGAAAGCAGTTGACTTTGCTCCTATGATAACCAACGACACAGCATACTTCCGCTTTCATGGGAGGAATGTAGATGAGTGGAAAAAATCGATCGCCTCATACGGGAAAAAACACTCATACGAAGAACAGAACGCACGCTATTTATACCGTTACTCTGCCGGAGAATTAGCTGAAGTAGTTCAAAAGATAAGATCTGTATATGATAAAGTTTCTGACATTTATATTATCATGAATAATCACCCTCAAGGATATGCAGTTACCAACGGAAAAGAAATTATGCAAATGCTTAATCTTCAATTAGAACGGGGTAAAAAAGAACTCTTTTAGATTCTCTCTATTACTTCTATTTTTTAGAACACCTTTTGAAGTAGAACATTACGAAAGCTGAACATGTACAAATATGGCATCCGGGACACCCACTTCCAACATTTTTATGCTGATTTTAATTGGTTTTCTAAACATTTTCCCTCCCTCCTAAAAAAGTGCGGAAGTCAGGAGTGCTTCATGGGAATCACTTATAACTCTCTGGTATCACTTCAATACGCATATCTGCAGGGTAGTTGAAAATATTCCACACGAGACGCTCGTTTTCCCAAGAAGGGAACACAATTTGGATGAAATCGCGTGGACACCTGTTGATCCGAAGGCATCTGTGACACTTTCTTTTTTAATTGATGATTACATTGGACATATTCAACATCATATGAAACGCGTGTTTCAGAAATAATTTCAACAAAAAATTTTTCGAAACTTGTGTCAACAATTTTTCATCTTGATTTAGATACATTCTTTGTTTCGGTAGAAAGAATTCTCGATCCTTCGTTAATGGGAAAACCCGTAATCGTGGGTGGTGATCCGCACGGCAGAGGAGTAGTAGCGGCCTGCTCTTACGAGGCAAGGACTTATGGCCTTCATTCTGCAATGCCGATACGTGAAGCGTTTCAATTATGTCCAAACGGAATCTATTTGCATGGTCACGGAGAAGAGTATTCCCGGTACTCAAAAGGGGTAAAAGCTATTCTTGCCAAATACGCGCCGGCATTAGAACAAGCATCAATTGATGAATTTTATATGGATTTCTCCGGCTGCGAAAAAATTTATGGACATCCGTACGCTTTTGCGGCAAAGCTCCAAACCGAAATTAAAAACGAACTTATGCTTCCGGCCTCAATCGGGATAGCGTCAAATAAGTATGTCGCAAAAATTGCCTCAGATTATGCAAAACCTGAAGGTATTACTTACGTTCTAAAAGGGTTTGAACAAGAATTTCTTGCCCCGCTTCCGATTGAAACCCTCCCTGGTGTCGGAAAAGTAACCACAAAAGCACTTCAAGCGCGCGGATTCCGAAAAGTAAAAGATATAACGAATACTTCACCGGGTTACCTAAGTACAATTTTCGGAAGACCAGGCACCGCACTTTTTGATCATGCGCATGGAAAGGGGAGTGAGTATCTCACTATCGAACGAGAACGGAAAAGTATTGGTCGTGAAGAAACTTTTGGCAAAGATATTACCGATGTAAAACAGATTGAAAAAATTCTTTTTGGATTGGTTGAAGAAGCCGCTGACTCGCTGAGAAAAAAGGGTTGGATGGCAAAAACCGTTACCTTAAAATTGAGGTATTCCGATTTTATAACGTTGACCAGAGCTCAAACGCTTAAGCAGCCGGTTAATAACGATAAGGCAATCTTCGACGCTGCTGTTACGGCATTTCGTTCGTCGTATAAACGCCGGGTGGCTGTTCGATTAATCGGGGTTCAATTAACTAACTTTTATCAGTCTTATGAACAAGAAAATCTTTTTTCTGGCAAGGAAGATAAAGAGAAACGTATACTTCAGGCGGTTGATACGCTTCGACTAAAATACGGAATTGGGATTGTGAAATTCGGTGTTATGTAATCTTGAAGAAATGAGAATTATCATAAGGGAATAGGCTTGGAGGTCAACCAAAATTCCCTTAAATTTCGACTGTCAATTCTATAATATTAATCATAAAATTGAAATTTGCACCCGTAGCTTAATTGGATAGAGCATCTGACGGAGTTTATCCCGTATGCGGGAGATCAGAGAGTTGAAAAGAATTAAAAATTATTTGCACCCGTAGCTTAATTGGATAGAGCATCTGACTACGGATCAGAAGGTTCGGGGTTCGAATCCCTGCGGGTGCACAGATTAAAGCTCGAATATGGAAAGTATTCGGGCTTTTTTATTTTTGATGGAGTGGAGTACGTGCTTTCTTTCAATAAAATTGGATGGTTCGGGGTTCTCCCGACAAGTCGGGACTGCGGGTGCACAGATTA
>Ga0172371_10006198_pt1 | contig 17469 bp, 18 predicted proteins | sample Lak12m_FD_114543 | JGI IMG/M metagenome (GOLD analysis project Ga0172371, IMG submission 114543) | Freshwater microbial communities from Kabuno Bay, South-Kivu, Congo - kab_022012_12m | ecosystem: Environmental > Aquatic > Freshwater > Lake | place: Democratic Republic of the Congo: South-Kivu...
CATTCCCTTGAGCGCGGGAATCCAGTATAATCAATAATTTATTTCTATATACATTTAAATAAACCCTCTTATGAGCGCTATCCCATACATTACACGAAATTGTCATCTTTAGTTGCCGCTTTAATAAGAAAGCTTTGTATAACCAGCAAGGACAGATAATTTTTTGGTTTTACCTTGTTAAGTGCTTATTTCCTCTCCTAAATAATGTTCCAAAGATATAATTAATTCCGATGCTATTGACCTTGCTATTGTGTAAATTCCCGAATATTCTAACTTGATTGCTTCACCGTCGGTTCTTTTTATCCCAAATTTGTCGTTGTTTTCTAAATATTCTTTTCCTTTTAAGAACTTTTTATAATTATCTCCTTCTTTATCTTTTTCTGTTGCATGATGTGTCCCACCGTCTTTATCGCGTATCAGAAGAATAATGTCCTTTCTTGTAAAGGAGAACTTCCTAGACTGTAAAATATGAGTTTCCTTGACCAATAAGAGACATTTTTTCCATTCTTTCTCTTCAATGCATAAGATAACCTCTTTATCCCACCAATCTTCAAAAGATTGCCTAATCTCTATTTTGCCGGGGTTTTTTCTTTCATAAGTTGAGATAAACTTACCACAGTCTGCACCTGTATTTTCCATTGCTATTGCATCGCCAACGATAGAAGAATTTTTAATTTCAAGAAGGAAGCTCTTTCTATCCAGCAAATACTTTTTGCTATTGAAAAAGCGAAGAGAACAAAGATTTATGACAATTTCTCTGAATGGGTATGAAAAAGGGTATGAAAAACTTAACTTTTCTTTAGACACAGGAAACAAAATTTCTTCCTTCTTGATTGGAAGAATATCTAACAAACTGGTTGATTTTTGAGTATGACAAATAAGCGCAACAACATTGGCAATATCTTTTGCCAAGATTTGTTTCCCATTATCGAAGCCATCTATGTGATATTTCAATCTGGAAAGTTCTTCTCTTATTTCTTCATTCATACTGCTATAATTTCTGCATTTTCATATCAAAATGCAATCTGGGAACACATTTTACAGAAACTCGTTATCTAGTATTTGGTTTGTTGCTTTAATGCTATGCTCACCATTGATTAATGGCTTTTTTTACGAGGCGGGTTATTCCCAGTTTGTCGATGCCATTTAGCTTGTGGAGGTATTCCCTATCGCCGATGTCGAAGATGTAGCCGTTTTTGAAACCAGCCTTGAACATCGTCAAAGTAAGCGCTTGTTCCTCTATAATATCCCCAATCAAAGCGGCAAGGGGGCTATTGCCGATGAAAGCCTCTTCCAGTGTGAACGCCAATTGATAGGGGCTTAGCGCCTCGGCCATCTTGCCTTTATTCAAGCCCTTGAGAAGAAACACATCGATAACCCCACAATCTATCCCTTCCTCTCGCAAGAGGGCGGCGCTTTGCAGCGCCGTTCGACTCATAAAACCGGTGGCAACCAGACAAATCCCCTTGCCTTGGTGAATCTCGCTAAAGCCATCTTCTATGCGAAAATCGCTTCTCTCGATATCGGCGCTCGGTTTTCCATCCAGATGTAGGTATTTGGGCTGTTTTACCTCCTGGGCATAGTTTACGAACTTTTCCACCGTGGCGCTATCGGCGGGCGAGAATATCTCAAGATTGGGCAGGGTGTAGAATATGTTCGAATCCTCTAGGCAGTGATGGGTGGGACCAGAGACCTCGTAGCTCAACCCCGCACCTACCCCAATCAAGTTTATATTGAGTGCCCTAATCTGCGCTGTAATTGCGAGATTTCTAATCTGCTCGTAGGCGCGCATGAAGAAGGGGGCAATGGCATAGGCATAAACGACAAAGCCCTCCAGCGCCATGCCGATGGCGATGTTGATGAGGTTTTGCTCGGCAATGCCGACATTCAAGAAGTTATCGGGAAAGTCCTTGCGGATATCATCGAGCGCTATCGCCCCAAAATCGGAGGATAAGAAATACACATTACCCGTTTGCATATTTTTATGGATGCCCCGTAGCAGGGTCTCTCGCATTATTTTCATTTTCTCCATTGCTTATCCCTTCAACAAAGAATCTATCGTTTCGGCGCTCAGAGAACGGATATGGCAGAGGCGGTCGCCCTCCAGGGCGGGCACTCCCTTGCCCTTTATCGTATCGGCAATAAGCGCTTTAGGCTTGTGAGCCCTTTTTCCTTTTAACCCTTGCAGAACCTGCCAGAGCGCCACCACATCGTGCCCATCCACCACCCGATGCACTTCCCAACCGAATACACCTAATTTTTCTTCTAACGAGCCAATATCCAAAACATTTTTGCAATAGTCCAACATGCAGAGTTTATTGTTGTCGATGAGCAAAGTGATGTTATCCAACCGATGGTGTCCGGCGAACATTACCGCCTCCCACACCGATCCCTCGTTGAGTTCCCCATCGCCCGAGAGCACAAAAACCTCTTGCGGCTTTCCTCTTCTTCGCAAAGCTGTTGCCATGCCGCAAGCGATGCCCAGCCCGTGTCCCAATGAGCCATTGACCGTTTCATAACCCGGCACGGCGCAGTCAGGAATGTCCGGCAGTAGGTGCCCCGCCTTGCCAACATTGTAAATTTCCTCGAGTGGAAAGAAACCCAAATCCGCCAAGATCGGATAGAAAGAAATGGAGCCATGCGCCTTGCTGATGATGAAGCGGTCTCGCCCCTCGTTATACTCGTTTGTTGGGTCATATTCGATAATGCCCCCGTAATAGAGAGCCGTGAGAATCTCCACACAGGAGAGAGAAGATGCGAGCCGTGTGCCGTGTGCCGTTTTATGGATCTCTAAGGTCTTTTCCCAAACCCATCTCGCCTTTTCTTTTAAGAAATTTTCCATATTGATCACCCGTTTCCCAGTATTTTTCTGGCAAGCTTGATTTGCAGCATCCTCTCGATATGTCCGACAACCGTTTTGCCATATTTTTCTTTTATTAGCCCCCAATAGTGGGGATTGGTAAAATAACGCTCGAAAGCTGCATCCCGAAAAGCCAAAACCGTTGCCGCTGATAGGTGTTTGGTTGTCAAAGGCAGGCATTCGTAGCCAAGCTGCGAAAAACCATCCCACCGTTCGGGAAGCGTCCATCCTTGCGCTAGCGCCTCTTTGTATAAGAGCGAACCCGGGTAAGCCATCGCACAGTAGAAATTGACGAACTCGCACTGGAGGGTAAGCGCTAGCTCCAGCGTTTCGTTCATCGTTTCTAGATTATCATCGGGAAGACCAAAAATGTAGTTACCCAAGACGCCAATGTCATGTTTTTGAATATTCCTGACCACACTAAAGACATCCGCCCGCGTTCTTTTTCCCACGCCTTCTCGAACTTTTCCCGCCGCCGCTTCTATGCCCAGCGCTATCCAGCTCACCCCCGCTTTTTTGAGTTTTTCCAGCAGGCTTTCTTTTATGGAATCGACCCGTGCATAGACTTGGATGTTCAAATCGTATCCCCGCTCTGCCAGCATATCGCACAACCTTTCGCTGCGGTGCGGCTCCAAAATGAAGAGCTCATCATCGAAACGCACATTTCTGATGTTATGCTCGGCAACCAAATAGTCCAACCAGGAAACGACCTTTTCTAGCGACCAATAGCGCAAAGAGGGTTTGCCATAAACGGCGTTTATACAACAAAAAGAGCAAGAATAAGGGCAGCCCAAAGACGAAAACAGGGTAACATAGGGACTTCGCACATCGGTAAAATCTTCCCTCTTGCTCTGAGAAAAGTATTGGAAACAGTGCATGTTATGTGCCCGATACCTACCCAACGAAGGCAGTAAATCCCACGCCTGTGCCTCCAGCTCCCCATCGAGATCGGCTACGAGCCTTGCGGGAGAACCGCAAACTGGCGAGCCACGATCACAGCGCCACAAGCCTGGAACATCGGCGATGGTGCCTTGCCCCCGCATCACCGCCAGCAATTGGGAGATGGTATAAACCCCCTCTCCCTGTGCCACGAAATCAATTGCTTCCTCCCGCAAGGTTCTTTCGGGCAGGGCGGAAGGGTGGGTGCCGCCCATGATTATGGGGATGTCCTTGTTAATGGTTTTCAAATCCCGCGCTATTTTGCCAGCAATCGGCATTGTCTGTGTGGAGGCGGAAGGGTGGTGGCCATAGACCAGCAAAACGATCAATTCGGGGTTATGCTTGGCAAGAAGCTCGTTTGCCGTGTTTTCGTTCCAACCCTCGATGTTCACATCATAGATCGCCGTCGGGTAGCCTTGTTTGCGGACATGGTGGGCAAGGAGCAAACTCCAGAGTGGTGGGGCAATTGCCGTAAACTCGTCGAGCAGCCCTTGATAGGCGCCGCGGGGATTGCCGGGGTTGATGAAGAGCACTTCTGTTTTCATATATCGAAACCTTCGGACAACTAAGTCCTTGGCATTCTTGGTTTGCTCGTCAAGCTGCCAAGCTATTGATTATACTGGATTCCCGCTTTTGCGAGAATGATGTATTGAAATAACATTTTCCATTTTTAAAACCCCTCGTTTCTGGGGAGGGGTGCCCGCGGCGGCTATAAGGTCTTTTCTCAGACATTGCCGTATTTGTTGTTGTTCAGCATCGTGTAGCATTTGATGAGCTCGCGAATTCCATCGTCTATCGAAAAGAGTGTCCGAAAGCCGCTCTTTTCGATCTTCACATTGGATACCAAATAGTCTCGCTTATCGGGATCTTCGCCGACCGGGGATTCTAGATAAACAAAGGCGGGGATGTGGGCTTTGATACATTCACAAAGTTCGATTTTGGATAGATTGGCATTGGAAATCCCCACATTGTAGGGTTCGCCCTGCATCGCCTCGAAATTTACTAGGGAATGCAAAAAAGCGCGTGCCACATCACGGATGTGAATGTAATTCCTTTGGAAATGCCCTTCGAAAATTACCACAAAGCGATCTTTTAGCGCTCGGTAGGTGAAATCGTTGACCAACAAATCGATGCGCATCCTGGGGGAGGCACCAAAAACCGTCGCCAATCTTAGGGATATGCTATTTCCCCTATCGAGCAGGGCTTTTTCCGCCTCGACTTTGGTTATCCCATAAAGGGATATTGGTCTCAAGGGGGTACTTTCATCGCAAAACTGGCATTTCTGCCCGATGCCATAGCCACTGTTGGTGCAGGGATAAATTATTCTTTGTGCCGAAGAGGCGAGTTTTGCCAAGCCTATGGTGGCATCTCTGTTGATGCTTTCCGCACCGCTTCTATCCATATTGGCAAGGGGTGCTCCCACCAAAGCTGCCAGGTGGATTATGTAGTCGGCGTCCTTTAGCAGCGACTGGAGGAGGGCTTTGTCCCGCACATCCCCCCTGACCACGCCAAAGTTTTTATTAGCACAGCACTCCAGGAGGGAGTTCTGCTTGAACAAAAAGTTATCGAGCACCGTAACCCGATAACCCTCCTGGAGGAGCTTGGGAGTCAAGACCGAGCCTAGGTAACCAGCGCCACCGGTTATCAAAATTTTTTCTTTCATCGCCTTCTTCCTATTTTCCCCACATTTCGTCTCTTTGCGAGAGTATGGTTTTTTTTAGGAGCCACCAAATCCGAAAACGGGGATCATCCCATTTTATCGTAAACTACCGGGAGGAACCGTAGTCTTCGGATTGTTTGTAGTGTAATCTGCCCCGCTCGCTCGAACACTAGAGCCTCTCGTTATACAACTCCCGCTGGCTTCCTCGATGGCCCTCGAAAATTTCGCCCTTTATCAACAAAACCCCTGGTAATTCCGTTACCCTCATAACCACTTACCACCTTGTGTTTTCGTTACTTTTCGACACTTAGAACACACCCCTGTAGGCACATCCCGCTTGATCATCGCATTACCAATCAGCGCACTCCTTCAGCACCTTGTATAGGTAGTCTATTCTATCCCGGATATCGTAGGGATGATTACCGACAAAAAAGCCCCTATCGTGGATAAAATCGGAATTTTTACGGCTCGAAACGGAAAAGTTATAATAGCCAATGACATCGTGCCTGAGGATGTTGCCACCTGTTACCATCCGATGTTCGATTCCCCTTTCTCTCAAGAGGGCGAGGACGCGCTTCCTTTCGATGTCCCATTGGGGGGATAGAATCATCGTAAAAGCAAACCACGATGACTCCCCGTTCTCTTTTTGAATGATGAATCTCTCGTCATTCCCAAAGAGCTCGACAAAGTGACGGGCATTCTCCCTCCGCATGTTGATGAATTTATCCAATTTCGCGAGCTGTTGTATGCCTATTGCCCCTTGTATTTCCAAGGGACGGACATTGTAACCGGGCAAGATAAATCTGTAAGCTTCGTAGAAATCGTCATCGGTCTTTTGAAAGAGGGGGCTTTCCTCTTCCAAATCCCTTATCCAGCCGTGGTTCCTCAAAGCAAGTAGGATGTGGTAGATCTCTTTGTCATTAGTCAGCACAAGCCCACCCTCCATTGTGGAGATGTGGTGTGAAAAAAATGTGCTAAAGGTATTAACCAAGCCAAATGTTCCCGTGTATCTGCCCTTGAATCTTGCCCCCATCGACTCACAATTGTCTTCGAAGAGGATAATACCTTTCTCCTCACACAGAGAGGCTATTTCATCGAGCAAACAGGGATTTCCCAGGACATTCACAGCAACTATCAATTTGGTTTTGTCGGTTATGGCTTTTTTCAATTCGTTCACATCACAATTGAGTGTTTGTATATCCACATCGACGAATTTGATTTTTAGTCCATACTGATAGAGTGGGTGGAAGGTTGTTGCCCAAGAGATACAGGGAACGATTACCTCATCACCCTTTTGCAGAGGCTTTTCCTTTTTGTAGAAAAGTGAAGCTAGCGCTACCAAATTTGCGGATGAACCAGAATTACACATAACGGCATACTTCATCCCCCAATGGGAGGCGAACCTTTCCTCGAATTCCCTAACATTACGACTCATCGTATAGAAGCCTGCTTCGAGAACCCTTTGGACTGCCTGCTTTTCTTCATCCCCCCAGGTGGAACTTGCCAGTTCGTATCTCATTCCCTGAACCCCTAATTTGGTTTTCTTTTTCTCCCTATGCTACTGTGACATAGTTTTTCTACCTAATATCTATTGTCATCGAAAACTATCTCCGCTCCCGAGAACTCGAACTTGAAAGGCACAGGCAGAAACCCTTTTAGCGCCTCCTTGACGGCTAATTGCCTTTCCGGCTCCACATAGAACAACAAGAAGCCGCCACCGCCCGCGCCGAGTAGCTTGCCCCCCGTTGCCCCATTCTTCAAGGCTGTCTCGTAAATATTGTCCAGGAAGCTGCTGCTAATCCTTGTGGATAAGCGTTTCTTTAATAGCCAGGCTTCATGCAAAAGCCTTCCCAAATCGCCTAGATTGTCGGAGCTGGCGGTAAGTATAGAGCAAGCTTCCTCGACGAGCTCCATCATTCTAAAAATTTCCGATTGGCGTTGGGGTAGATTTTTCATCTTATCCTCCGCGATGTTGGAGGCATAGCGGGAAACGCCGCTAAAGAAGAGCATAAGTCTGCTTTCGAGGCTTTTTATTCGGCTTTCCGATATGATAATTGGGGAAACGCTTATCACCCCGTTCGGAGAAAACTCTATCTTGTTCATTCCCCCCATTGCTGCCCACACCTGGTCTTGGGAGCCGACATTTTCTCGAATGAGCTCCTGCTCGATATGGAGTGCCGTTTTATAAATATCTTCCTTGGTAACCATCTTACCAACGAACGCCATAAGCGCTTTTACGAGCCCCACGGTAAAGGAAGAGCTGGAACCCATGCCAGAGCGGGCAGGGATATCGCCATCGTGGTGTATCTCCAACCCGTTCCCTTTATTTATCAAGCGAAGCTCATCGGTGAAATATTTGAGGGTTTCCCGTACCGAAGGGTGTTGTATTTCTTCCAAAGCCTTTACTGTTTCCACCTTCGAATAAACGATACGATGCCTATGCTCGAAAAAGGGGGGAAGCTCCCGGCAGGTTATGTAACAATATTTATCTATGGTGCCCCCCACCACCTTGCCGCCATGCTCTAGATACCAAACGGGATAGTCGGAGCCACCGCCGAAGAGCGATATCCTATGCGGGGTTCTGGAAATGATCATTCTATTTACCTGCCTTTCGGGAAGGCTGCAAAGTTCTAGCCAAATAGAGCTCGGCAGCGGCGTAGCTTTCGGGAATACCGATGTCGAGGAATTTTCCCCTTGTCGGATAGCCATAGACGAGCCCGCGACTGGCAAACAACGGTAGATAATCCCTCTCGAATGAGGATACCCCCTCGGCGAGGAGCCCCAAGAGGGGGGCACTCAAGGCATATAAGCCCGCGTTTATCCAACCTCCGCCTTGGGGAAGCCGTTTAGCCTTTTCCGAAAACGAAGTTATGGAGGAATCCTTACCCAAGACGATACTCCCAAAGCGGGTAATTTCATCGACCCTTTTGACCACAACGGTAAGCGGTGCCGCTTTTTTAAAATGTGCCGCAAGTAACCGCTTGAGGTTTACCCCAACGAAGGTATCACCGTTGCAGACAAGGACGGGGTCTGTTGTAGTCAGGGCGCTCGCTTGCTTGATGGCGCCGCCGGTTCCTAACAATTCCCGTTCCACGGAAAACTCTATTTCGAAGCTATAGGCGTGGGGTATCTTATATCTATCGATGATCATTTCCGCCTTGTGCCCAACGGCAAGCACCACCTTGCCGATGAGCCCGCTGCGCTCTAATCGTGCCAAGATGATATCCAAAAAGGGAACGCCACCGATGGGCGCCAGCGCTTTGGGAACATCGGCAACAACGGGATGTAGTCTGGTGCCTTTGCCGCCAGCGAGGATTATCGCTTCGATCTTGCCGTTGCTAGTAGCCAATCTCTGCCACCATCTTCCTCACATACTTGGCTATTGCCAAGGAGGCGGTAAGCCCCGGTGATTCTATCCCCAAGAGGTTGATGAAACCAGCGAGCCCTTTGGCTGCTTCGTGTGTAATCACAAAATCCCTAAACTCCTCCCTTCCCAATTTGGGACGCACCCCACATAAATCGGGATGGAAGGCATCTTTATCCAGCCCTTCTATCAAACGGCTTGCCTTGGTGAAGAAATCCTCCCTCTTCCCTTCGTCGATTTCATAGGAAATTTCCTCTATGTATTCGGTGTCTGGGCCAAAGCGCAGTCGCCCAGCTAAATTCAAAGTTGCGTGTATGCCCAAGCCTGTTAGGTGCTTTTGGGGAACGGGGTAAATCAACATCCCCACCGGCGAGGGCTTGGCGTAGGAAAAGTAGGTGCCTTTACAATGGTAAATTCTGTAATTAGCCGCGGCAATATCGATTCCCGCCACCCTCGCCATTGCTTCGGCGCCGAGCCCCGCACAGTTGATAACCAACTTTGCGGAAAACTCCTCCCCGCCACCTAGAAGCAACCGATAAGCGCCCGAGCTAGCCGTTTTTGTTATGCCCGTAACCTCGTTACCAAAAGCAATGGTTGCACCAGCGGCTTGGGCTTCGGCGCAAAGTGATGAAAGCAAACGGTGGGAATCGATTATCCCCGTGTTGGGGGAATAAAGGGCGGCTTGGGCTTTCACGGAGGTTTCTTTGTTTCTCAGCTCTTGGGCGGTGATGAGTCTTATCCCCGTGGTGCCATTGTTATGGGCTTGCTCGGAGAGGCGCAGCAGGGATTCCTCTTCCTCGATACTGGTTGCGACTATGAGTTTGCCCAGCTTTTTATGGGGGATGTGGTTTTGGGAGCAGTATTCATAAAGGAGCGCCGCCCCTTCCACGCATAGGGAAGCCTTGAGGCTCCCGCTGGGGTAATATAGCCCTGCATGGATTACCTCACTATTGCGGCTGCTAATTTCCTTGCCGAACTTATCGTTCTTTTCGAGAACAACTACCCCTGTAAAATAACGGGCAAGATCTGCGGCAATGGCAAGCCCAATAACCCCGGCGCCGATGATCGCCACCCTGACATCGGTCATTTTAGCCTTTTCCCAATTCGCGGGAACGGAGCGTCGCCGCCTCCACAGCGGCAAGCAGGGCGCTGCGGAAGCCTTTGGCTTCCAAAGATCTTAGCCCCGCGGCGGTGGTTCCCCCCGGTGATGTTACCATATCCTTCAGCACGCTCGGGTGTTTACCCGTTTCCAAAAACAGCTTTGCCGTGCCTAGCATCGTTTGTGCCGCCATCAGCAGCGCGGTTTCTTTGGATAGTCCCATCAGCACCCCGCCATCGGCAAGCGCTTCGAGCGCCATAAAGAAATAGGCAGGGCCACTGCCGCTCAAGCCAGTAGTAACATCCATCAGTGCTTCATCGATGATGACAACCCTTCCTAACGCCTTGAAGATGGTTTCCGTGAGGGCGAGATCCGCCTCTGTTGCTCTCTTCCCCCCGGCGATTGCCGTCATTCCCTCGCCTACCAAGACGGGGGTATTCGGCATCACCCTGACGACGCGCGCCGTCGCGGGGAGGCGGGCTTCCCAAAATTCGGTCGAGCCGCCCGCGACGATGGAAATTATCAGCTTCTCGGCGGCGGCAGGGGAGATTTCCGCCAGCAGCGTTTCTAGCACCTGCGGTTTGACGGCAACTAGCACCGCCTTGCAGTTCGCCAACACGGCGCCGTTGTTGGGCATGGTGTTGACGCCGAGCGCCGCCGCTTCTTGCCGCCTTGCTGGCGAGGGATCGAAAGCGAAGAGGGAAGAGGCTGCCAAAACCTGCCGTGCTATGCCTCCATTCAAGATTGCCATTCCCATCTTTCCACAGCCGATGATACCCAATGTTCCTGTTATAGTTTTTACCATAGCCGTTTCCTCAATCCTGCTTTTGTTTATCCAAAAGCCTGTTCAGCTCTAGGGAAGCATTGCCGAGGAGCGCTTGTATCCTTTCCTCGAGCTTTTCGAAGAATTCTAGAAGTTCTATCGCCTCTTCGGTTAATAAGGAGCCGCTACGCTTGTTGTTGGAGGCGACCAATTTGATTCCCAACCTCTCTTCGGAAGCTTTCAACCTTCCCCACGCGGCGCGATAAGACATGTCCATGCCTTCTTCCTTGAGGGCGGCGTTGAGGCTACGATGCTTTTCGATTGCCCTAAGCAGCACTTCCCTTCCTTCACCTAGAATCACCCTGCCGTCCTTTTCCAACCAAAGCTTATGTTTTATCTCCATCGCCTCTGTTTTACCTTTCCCCTTGCTTGTCGTCCTTGCTTCCATCCCTTTTCCTGCCGGTGGCAGTGCCTTGTTGTTGCAATATCGTATCGAGAGCTTTGCATAATACAACAAGCTCACCAATACATCATTCCCTTGAGTGCGGGAATCCAGTATAATCAATACATTGACAGCTTGATGAGCAAGCCAAGAATACTAAATACTTAATTGTTCAAAGGTCTCGTATCGTGAATTATTATCAATCCGGCAATCGAACATAGCAAATTTTACCATCTTACAACACGGAACCTATATGAAAAATTTTCCCTCTCCTTTCGAGCGCCCATTATGTCATTTTGGGCGCAGCGAGAAATCTTTGTTTTGTTGCCCTCCGTTTTGCTATTGCTCTTTCGAGATTTCTCCTCGCTTTCCCTCACGGGGCAAGCACATCGAAATGATAATTGGCATTCCCCACGCTAGACAGGAAATAGTCATATCGAGTTGCCGCTTTATCAATAACATCAATACTTCCCTTTGTTAGACCTTTCAAGGACAATTCCACCGAAACAGTGGCATCCTAGCGACTTTAGGTGATAAGGGGATACGAGTAATGACTGCTAGGAGGCGACAACGGTGGATTTAGCCCAACTCGCGGGAGTGAAAATTGCCGCACCAGAAATAACCTTTTCTATAATCTATAAAGAAAGTGTGGTTTCTACGAACAGTACCGCCTACGAGATGGCAAGACAGGGGGCGCCGGAGGGAGTGGTGATCGTTGCCGATACCCAGCATGGCGGGCGCGGGAGGTTGGAGCGTAGCTGGTTTTCACCAGCGGGTAAGAACATCTACGCTTCCTGCCTTTTGAAGCCGTCGCTGGCGCCACATGCGGCTGCCCCGCTTTCCCTCATCGCTGGCTTGGCGGTGCAGCAAGCGCTTAGCGAGTATCTTCCCGATGTTACCCTCAAGTGGCCCAACGATGTCCTTGTTGCCGACAAGAAGATCTGTGGCATCCTCTCGGAGATACAAAGCACTCCTCAGGAAATCGAGTTCGTGATCATTGGTATTGGCATCAATATCAACCAGGCTCTCGTAGATTTCGAAGATGCCCTCCAAGACAGTGCCACCTCTTTGTTCATCGAAACTGGATATCCTTGTTCCCGTGCGGAGGTGCTGAAAAAAGTGTTGGCGAGGCTTGGAGAATTATATTATCGCTATCAACACTTTGGCTTTGCTTCTCTAAAATCGGAGTGGAAAAAATCCTCTAGAATGCTCGGCAAACAGGTGGCGGTTAATTTCGGAGGTGAGGTGTTGGTAGTAAAGGTGCTCGATATAAGCGAGGAAGGCTTGTTGGTTTGTCGGCAAGATGCGGGGACGATTGTGGAAATCAACGCTGGTGAGGCAACTATTATCAAGGAAAAACGGGAGTAGCGATGATGCTTTTGGCTGTTGATGTAGGCAACACCAACACCGTTATCGGTGTTTATGATCACGACAATTTGGTTCATGATTGGCGCATTCGCACCGTAACCAACCACACGATAGATGAATATGGGATGCTGATATATAACCTCTATCGCACCAGCAATATTGCCTCCCGCAAGGTGGAAGACATCATCATCTCCTGCGTTGTGCCACCGATGCTCAACATCCTAGAACCGCTTTGTGAGAAGTATTTTCAGGTAAAGCCGTTGATTGTCGGCCCCGGCATCAAAACGGGGATGCCTATCCTTTACGACAATCCGCGCGAAGTAGGGGCAGATAGGATAGTAAACGCGGTAGCCGCTTATGAAAAACACCACCGTGAATTGATAGTGGTTGATTTTGGGACGGCAACGACCTTCGATTATATCAGCAAAAAGGGGGAGTATTGGGGCGGTTGTATCGCCCCGGGGGTGATGATCGCCAGTGAAGCCCTCTTCGAAAAAGCGGCACGCTTACCCCGGGTGGAGCTGAGTAAACCCAAAACAATCATCGGCAGGGATACCGCATCTTCGATGCAGGCGGGTATCATGTATGGCTATGCGGGGTTGGTGGATGGTATCGTGGCGAGGATTTGCCTAGAGACCAAAACAAACCCCCTGGTAGTAGCCACCGGGGGACTTGCCGATTTGATTGCCCCAGAGACCAAGAGCATCATGGAGATAGACAACATGCTTACCCTAGAGGGGCTACACATCCTTTACAACCGTAATATCAAAGAACGGGCGTCTAACCAGAAGCCTCCTTCTCGACAGGCATAGGGGAGGGGCGACACCATGCTCAGTGTGGGACTCACGGGAGGCATCGGCTCGGGAAAGTCATCGGTAGCGGAGATTTTCCGACAAAAGGGGGCGCATATCGTCGATTTCGATAAAATCGCCCATGAAACTTATTGCCCCCAAACGGACACATGGGAAAAAATCGTTGCCGCTTTTGGCAGCGAGATCCTCGATACCGATGCCACCATCAGCAGAGCAAGGCTTGGCGCGCTTGTTTTTGCCGACCGCCAAAAGCTAAAAGACCTATGTGCCATCGTGCATCCTGCCATTATCGAACGCTGGCAGCAGATGAGTTCACAGATTGTCGCCAACCGGGCTGATGCCATCATTGTTGCCGATGTCCCTTTACTTTTCGAGGTGCGCCTACAGCGGCTCTTCGATGTTACCGTGATGGTTTATTGTCCGTCGGAAGAGCAAATCGAGCGGGTTATGATTCGGAACGACTGGCAGCGGGAAATGGTACTTTCTAGAATTGCCGCCCAGCTTCCCATCGAAGAAAAGGCAAAGATGGCGGATTTATTGATCGATAACGGTGGTGATTTTTCTCGGACATTGGCGAATGTCGAACTAATTTGGGGAAAACTCACCACAATGGAAAGAAACAAAAGGGAAAAGGCTGTTGGATAGCAAGAGGAGAAAAGAAATATGATCGAGAAAAATGTAAAGACGGATTTTAGCCCGATAATCCATGAGCCGAAAATCGCGGCAGGCAGCTTTGTTCATCCCCTTGCCAGCGTTATCGGCAATGTTACGCTAGGCAGAAACATCATGGTCGCACCGAGCGCCTGTGTGCGCGGCGACGAAGGGCAGCCGCTCTTTATCGATGACGATTCCAACATCCAGGATGGTGTGGTCATTCATGCTTTGGAGACATTTTCCCATAATCAGGAAGTTACCAAAAACCTCGTGGTGATAAAGGGCATAAAATACGCGGTTTACATCGGCAAGCGGGTTTCTTTGGCGCATCAAGCGCAGGTGCACGGTCCGGCGGCGGTTTTGGATGATTCCTTCATCGGGATGAAGGCGTTGATTTTCAAAGCACATGTCGGTTGCGGTTGCGTTGTCGAGCCGGGGGCGATAGTGCTGGGGGTGTCTGTTCCCGATGGCAGGTATGTGCCGACGGGAATGATTCTCAATTCGCAGGCGGATGCCGATAGGCTTCCCTCGATAACCCCTGAGTATCCTTTCAAAGATCTCAACAAGGGTGTCGTTCATGTCAACATCGCCTTGGCAAGGGGTTATCTCGCTGCCAGCCAAATCGCCTGATTCCCCTTTCGAAATTTTCGAAAGATACAAGAGACCAGACCAAATCCACATCATCTTGTTCCCACTTTCGCTAAGGATAAATTCCAGCGGGAACCACATCCCCTTTGGATGCCCCTCCCTTTTTCTGTCATTTCTAGTGCCCACTCTGTCATTTTTAGCGAAGGGAGAAATCTTTATTTTTGTTGTTCCCCGTTTTGCTATTGCTCTTTCAAGATTTATCCTTGCTTCCCTCGCATTCGTTCGGGGCAGGCACATCGAAATGGGCAATAGGCATTTCCTAATGCTGCTACATAAAATTGTTATCTTTGGTTGTCACTCTAATGGCTAAAGGAAAGACTAAAAGCAATAAGGAGGGATTTTCCGATGGAAGCCACCGAAATTTTGATGGAAGAGCATGGCGTCATCGAAAGGGTGTTGGTAGCGCTGGAGACAGCGGCAAACAAACTGGCATCTAAACAAGCCGTTCCCGTTGATTTTTTTCTTGAAGCAACCGATTTCATAAAGGGCTTTGCCGATGGTTGCCATCACAAGAAGGAAGAGGGGGTTCTCTTTGTAGCGCTAATCGATAACGGTCTTTCCCAAGAGAGTGGCCCAGTGGCGGTCATGCTTGCCGAACACGAGCAAGGGCGTTCTTTTACGCGGGCAATGCGAGAAGGTGTCGAACGATGGCAAGGGGGAGATGCTAGCGCCATTCCCCAGATTGTTCGCAATGCTTTAGCTTATGTGGCATTGCTGCGCCAACATATCCATAAGGAGAATAATATCCTGTTCCCGATGGCAGAGGAAATAATCCCTCTGGGGCAACACGCACAAATTGCACAGGCATTCAAGCACATCGAGCATGAGGAAACAGGGGCGGGCATCCACGAGAAATATCTAGGCATCGCCGCTAATCTAGAAAAGATCGGTGTTGATGCCACCATTGCGCATAATCGAAGCTGAAGCGACACCGCCCACCTCGTGCCTTTTATTGTTAAAGCGGCGGCTAAATATGACAAATTTGTGTAATGTATGGGATAGCGCTCATAAGAGGGTTTATTTAAATGTATATAGAAATAACTTATTGATTATACTGGATTCCCGCGCTCAAGGGAATAACGGAAAAGGGCAGGGATGACGAGAGATGGCGAAATATGCGTCAAGCATTGGAAAGGATCTTTTGCCATGTTCAATTGCCGGATTAATAACTCAGCCGTTGGGGCAAGCAAACGGAGGACATGTCAGTGAGCATCACGATTAGCGGATACACATTCGACGGACAGCATCAAGGAACGGACAAGCTTGAGGAGCACTCTGGCATTTACGCGATCCTCTGTTACCGTAAGGAGAAGTACTTCGTCGTTGATATTGGTGAGTCAGTAGCTGTCAAGACAAGAGTAGAGGGGCATAACCGCAAAGAATGCTGGAAACGGAATTGTAACGGAACGCTGATGGTTGCAGTCTTATACACACCGAACCTCCAGAAAACCGGCCGAATGGAAATCGAGCAAAAAATCAGAGATGTATATGACCCGCCCTACGGTAAGAGGTAACATGAAAAGCAAGAATGTACCCCATCCCATCCCGTACCAGGGCAGCAAGCGGAATCTGGCGGGGGAGATTCTGCGTTACTTTCCCCCCAGCTTCGTGACCCTCTACGAGCCCTTCGTTGGATCAGCGGCAATCACAATTGCCGCCGCAGCAAATGGACTTGGCGAGCGCTACCACATTAACGATCTCAACAAGCCACTGATGGACTTATGGCAGGCCATAATCGAAACACCTGAGTCCATGATTTCTCAATACAGGAAGCTGTGGGAGAAACAAATTGACGATCCACGATCTTTCTATGACAGGGTTCGGGCAGACTTTAACCGCACCGGCAAACCCGACCTGTTCCTTTATCTTCTTGCCCGTTGCGTGAAGGGTTCTGTGCGCTACAACTCACAAGGCGAATTCAACCAGAGTCCAGACAACCGGCGACAAGGTATGAAACCGGAAACAATGCGGTTGCAGATTCTCGGTGCTTCCTACTACCTGAAAGGAAAGACTACCATTTCCTCAGTGAACTATCGAGATGTGCTCGAAAAAGCTACACCCGCCGATTTAATCTACATGGATCCGCCATATCAAGGTGTGTGTGGGAACAGAGATTCGCGGTATCTGCAAAGCGTCCAGTTTTGTGAATTCGTCGAGGTGCTTGAGGTACTAAACAATAGCAGCATCCGGTATTTAGTCAGCTATGATGGACGCACGGGAACCAAAACATTTGGGAAGGCGTTACCCGATGAACTGAATTTGACCCTGATTGAGTTATATGCGGGGCGTTCGTCCCAATCAACTCTCCTTGGCAGAGACGATATTACCATTGAGTCGCTATACCTTTCCCCCGCACTTGCAGATGAACTTGCCCATGTACCAACCGTGTACCGATATACGCGAGGTGAACAACTCTGCCTTATGGAAGGAAGACAATGACCAAGCCAGACCTACCTAAGGAATTCGTGAGGAAATGTCGAGCGGTCACGGCAAAGCGTCCTCGTATAGTGATCGACCATATTCTGAAGCACGGATACATCACAACTGAAGAACTGAAAAGCCTGTATGGATACAACCATCCGCCATGTGCAGCCCGTGATGTGAGAGAACAGGGCATTTCATTAACGACATTTCGAGTGACTGGTAGCGACGGTCGGAGCATCGGTGCCTATCGGTTTGGCGATTCCAAAAGGGCACGGTTCTCGAAGCTCACTGGCAGAACCGCCTTCGGCAAGATGTTAAAAGCAGAACTAATTGAGAAGAACGGGTGCCGTTGTGCCATCTACCTGGAGGGCTTAGACGAGAGAAGCCTACAAATTGACCACAGGATACCATTTGAGGTCGCCGGAGACGATGCCGA
>Ga0172371_10006200_pt1 | contig 17469 bp, 22 predicted proteins | sample Lak12m_FD_114543 | JGI IMG/M metagenome (GOLD analysis project Ga0172371, IMG submission 114543) | Freshwater microbial communities from Kabuno Bay, South-Kivu, Congo - kab_022012_12m | ecosystem: Environmental > Aquatic > Freshwater > Lake | place: Democratic Republic of the Congo: South-Kivu...
TCATTCAACTTTTAACGGCAATATTCCCAAGTCTTGAAGCACTTCAAAAAGAAGGGGAATATGGAAGGCATAAGATAAATCAATATACGAGATTTTTAACAGTTCCTTTGACGCTTGTTCAATCGATTGTCATTTTTACCTTACTTAAAAATCAAAAAATTATTGGTATTCTTTCTCCGCTTGAATTTTTTTCTTTTATTCTAACTATGGTTACAGGGACATTTATTTTAGTCTGGTTTGGAGAGTTAATCTCTGAATTTGGACTTGGAAATGGTATTTCTTTGATCATCTTAACTGGTATTGTCGGAAGATTACCTGTTACTCTTGGTCAAACAGCCTCAACTTTTAATCAAGAGATGATTTTTAATATAATTATTTTTGTAATTCTTGCAATTGTTGTCATTGGCGGAATTGTCTTTATTAATGAAGCAGTTCGTAAAATACCTGTTTATTATGCCAAACGAATAAAAGGTAACAGACTATATCAGGGAGCAACAAATTTTTTACCTTTAAAGCTAAATCAAGCAGGTGTAATACCTATTATTTTTGCAGTTTCTTTTGTATTAATTCCTCAGCTTGCTGGTAATTATTTAGCTTATGTAAAGAATCCTGCGCTTGCCACAGTTGGAAAGTTTTTGGTCAGTTTTTTTTCACCAACAGGTTTTTTCTATAACTTTTTTTATTTTATATTAGTTGTTGGTTTCACTTATTTCTACACTGTAGTTGTATTTAATCCTCAAAAGATATCTGAAGAAATTCAAAAACATGGTGGTTTTATTCCAGGAATAAGACCTGGAATTGCTACAAAACAATATTTAGAAAAAATCCTCTATCGAATCACATCAGTAGGGGCTTTATTTTTAGGGTTTATCGCAATCATGCCAGTACTTGCTTCAAAGCTCACTGGTCTTTCCAATTTAGTAATTGGTGGAACAGGTATTTTAATCGTTGTTTCTGTAATACTTGAAACATTTAAAATGGTTGAAGCACAGCTAGTTATGAAGAGTTATGATCGTTTTGTAAAATAAAAATTATAAATTAATTTATTTTTATGGCAAAAAAAGGTTCTCGTATACAAGTCGGACTGATCTGTGAAATATGTAAATCACAAAATTATGTTACAGTTAAAAATAAAGTAAACACAACGTCAGGTTTAAAACTCATTAAACATTGTCGTAAATGTCGAAAGCATACAAGTCACAAAGAAAGTAAAAAATTAGATTAAAATCTTTATGAAAATAGTATTGATAGGGATTCAGGGTTCAGGAAAATCAACTCAAGGTAATTTATTATCAAAACAGCTTGAGGTACCTTATTTATCAACTGGTCATATATTCCGGGAGATTGCAAAAGAAAAGACTCGTTTAGGAAAAAGAATAAAAACTATTATTAATGCTGGATTGCTTGTTCCTGATGAAACTGTAATTGAGGTTGTCAATAACTATCTTTCAAGACCCGAATATAAGAGAGGATATATATTGGATGGTTTTCCAAGAACTGTAGCTCAAGCGGAAAAATTTATTAATAATATTTATAAAGTAATCTATCTTGAGATCCCGAAAAAAGAAGCCTTGTGGAGATTATTTCATAGAGAAGATGTAACTCGTGACGATGAAACATTTCCTGCGATAAAAAAAAGAATAGACCTTTTTTACAAACATACAAAATCTGTCTTAGAATATTTCGACAAAAAAAATGTTTTAGCAGTTATAGATGGAACTTTATCTATTGAAGAAGTAAATCAGGAAATACTAAGAAGCTTGGGTAAACAAAAAATAAAAAATCAGATAATCGCTTGGCATCAAAGCAAAAAAAAGACAATCATTGCAATAGTTGGTTTACCTGGAGCCGGTAAGACAGAAGCTGCTGAATTTTTTACTAAAAAAAAGCTTCCAATTATCTCATTTGGAAAAATTATTAATGATTATGTCGATGCTCATAAACTATCTCATACTCGTGATGTTCATAAGACTTTACGAGAAGATTTGAGAAAAAAACACGGTCAAGCAGCTTTAGCAATTCTTAATCGTGATAAAATTGCTCACGCTCTAAACAATCATCCAACAATCATCATCGATGGTATGCGTTCTTGGGATGAATATCTTTATTTAAAAAAAGAGTTTAAAGAAGCAAGATTGGTAATAATAGGTCTATACGCAGATAAAGCAATACGCTATTCACGACTTTCGCAAAGAAAAGAGAGATCTCATCTTTACGGAGAACAACGAGATATTGATGAGTTAGTAGGAATTAATATGGGACCAACGATTGCTTTTGCTGACTATATTATCAAAAATAACTATTCGCTTGAAGATTTTTATGATAAGTTGGAGCTCGTTTATCGAACCATATACTATTCATAATGGTAAATCTTAAAACCGAAAAAGAAATACTTATCATGCAAGAAGGCGGAAGACGATTAAAAAAAGTAGTGGCTGAACTATTACCAAGTATAATAGTTGGATCAACAACAAAAGAGATTGATGACTGTGCTTATGAGCTCATTAAAAAACAGGGAGGTGGTCCGTCATTTAAAGAAGTAGAAGGTTATTATTGGACAACTTGTTTACCGGTTAATAATCAAGTTGTTCATACACCACCATCAACAAGAAGATTGGAAAATGGCGATATCTTAACAGTTGATATTGGAATGTATTTTGAAGGATTTCATACTGATTATGCTACCACAATAATTATTGGGGAAGCTAAGGATCAAAATATAAAGACCTTTCTTAATATAGGGAAAGAAGCTTTATATAAAGCGATTGATGAAGCTAAACCAGGTAAGCGATTAGGAAATATATCTAGAGTCATAGAGAAAGAAATTTATGGAAATAATTACTTTATCTTAAAGGATTTAACAGGTCATGGAATCGGTAGGAGTTTACATGAAGATCCTTATGTTTTAGGATATTTAAATAGGCCAATTGAAAAAACCTTGATTATTAAACCAGGTTTGGTGATTGCAATTGAGATCATTTACTCAATGAGCACTGAGAAAATTGCTCATGAAAAAAATAATGATTGGTCAATTACAACAAGCGATCATAGTTTGTCAGCTTGTTTTGAACATACAGTTGCAATTACAGATAAAGGTAATATAGTCTTAACATAAAAATACTCACCATTTTAGGTAATTTTTATGTTAAAATATTAGGTTTATGAAGGATAACGTAATTGTTGTTGAAGGAGAAGTAATTGAAAATTTACCAAACACTTTATTTAAAGTAAAGTTGTTAAACTCTGAAAAGATAATATTATGTTACCTTTCAGGAAAAATGAGAAAGAATTATATTAAAATTCTTCCAGGTGATAAAGTAAGAGCAGAAGTTACCTCTTACGATCTCAATCGAGGAAGAATAACTTATAGAATATAAATATGAAAATAAGATCATCAGTTAAAAAAATTTGTCCAAAATGTAAAATGGTAAAAAGAAAAGGACGAATTTATGTAGTTTGTAGTACGCCAAAGCACAAACAAAAACAAGCTTAATATTTTTTAGTTATAAAATTTTTTAACGTTATAAAGTATGGCAAGATTTTTAGGATTAATGTTAGATGATGCAAAAAGGATAGATTATTCATTGACTCTTATCTATGGTCTTGGGTGGGGGAATGTGGGTAAAGTATTGAAACAAGCTGGGGTTGATCCTAGTAAGAGAGTAAAAGATATCACTGAAGAAGAGTTTAAAAAAATAAATGAAGTGATTGATAAAAATTATAAGGTTGAAGGATATTTGAGAGAAGTAATTACAGAGAATATAAAAAGACTTAGAGAGATTGGAAGCTATCGTGGTATTAGACATTTAAGAGGACTTCCGGTTCGTGGGCAAAGAACTAAATCAAATGCTCGTACAAAAAGAGGTAAAAGAAAGACAGTTGGTGCTTTGAGAAAAGAAGCATGGGCAAAGATTGAGCAGACAAAAACCACAGAAGAAGTTAAAGAAAAAACCACTAAATAAATTTAATAAATAATTATGGCAAAACAAAAACAAAAAAGAGTTGTCACAAAAGGAAGAATATATATTACTTCCACATTTAATAATACTCTAGTCACCGTGACCGATGAAAAAGGGAATCCTCTGGTTGTTGGGTCAACCGGAATGCATGGTTTTACAGGAACAAGAAAGTCTACCCCATACGCTGCAACCGTTGCAACTGAATCAACCTTAAAAAAGGCAGTTGAACAGTATAATTTTAGTACGGCTGACATATTTATTAAAGGAATTGGTCCTGGCCGTGAAGCGGCACTTCGGGCTATTAAAGCATCTATGGTTGAGATTAATAGAATTATTGATATTACGCCTGTTCCTCATAATGGGGTAAGGCCACCAAAGATTAGACGAGTTTAAAAATTAAAAAGTAATTATGAGATATATTGGTCCAAAAAATAGGATTTCTAGACGCGAAGGCATTGATCTAGGTCTTAAGACGCTAGGTTCTAAATCACATGCTCGTTTATTAAAAAAACTTAATGTAAGTCCTGGTCAACATGGAGCAAAGGGTAAAAGAAAAATATCTGAACGTGGTATCCAAATGAGAGAAAAACAAAAATTAAGATTTATTTTTGGTATAACAGAAACACAGCTAAAAAATTATTTCTTAAAAGGTATTGCAAAAAAAGGAAATACCGCCTTTTTCTTGTCCCAATATTTAGAAAAGAGACTTGATAATATTGTTTATCGATTAGGATTTGCACCAACCCGGGCATCAGCTCGACAACTTGTAAATCATGGTCATATTAAAGTTAATGATAAACGTGTTACAATTCCTTCTTACCAAGTTAAAGTAAATGAACAGATAACCTTTATTAAAGATAGTTCGATTAAGATTCCTTATATAGAAAAAATGTTAAGCAATAAAGATTTGATTCTACCTGTTTGGTTAGAAAAAAAAGCAATTGTAGGCAAGCTTATCAGTGAGCCAACTAATGATGAAATAATTAAACAAATAAATTTGAGATTAATAATTGAATATTATTCTCGATAATTAATAATTTATTAATATTAAATATGTTAAGTCCTAATTTTTTTACAACAAGTATTGAGGAAGGTAATTATGGTAAGTTTGTGATTGAGCCATTACCAACCGGTTTTGGTCAAAGTATTGGCCATGCCTTAAGAAGAACATTACTATCTTCATTAAAAGGAGCAGCAATTACTAATGTTAAGGTTGATGGTACTGCCCATCTTTTTAGTACTTTAACAGGAGTCAAGGAATCTGTCTTAGACATTATTCTTAATTTGAAACAGTTAAAGTTTAATATTAAAGAAGGCGGTCCTTTTAAAATCTCTCTTGATGTAAAAGGAACTAAAAAGGTTACAGGTCATGATGTTGAGGGTGAGATTGAGCCGGTAAATAAGGATTTATATATCGGAGAAATAAGCGATAGTAAGGGCAAACTTTCAATTGAAGCGATTGTTGAAGTCGGAGTTGGTTATTCGTCAGTAGAAGAAAGAGAAAACAAGGAAACAGGCTTTATTCCAGTTGATGCTTTTTTTTCACCTATAAAAAAAGTGGCTATTAAAGTAGAAGAAGCAAGAGTTGGTCGAAAAGTTAACTTTGATAAACTTACAGTCGAAATTTGGTCAGATGGAAGCATTAATCCAAAAGTGGCTCTTTCTGATGCAACAAAATTATTAGCTCAGTATTTTGAATATATTTTATCAGGAAAAGACACTCCAACTGTTAAGACAGAACAGTCAGAAGAAGATGCTAAAAAAGAAGCAATTGATAAAAAATTATTTGAAATAATTATAGATGAACTTAACTTACCTTCACGAGTAATTAATGCTTTACTTCGTGAAAAAATTGAAACAGTGGCTGATTTAATTAAGGTAGGTCGAGATAGATTAATGGAGATGAAGGGTGTTGGTAAGAAATCGATTCAATTGATAGAAGAAGAATTAAAAAAAATGGGTATTTCGCTTGGTTAATTTATCTATTTAGAAAGACTATATGAGACACAGATTTAAAAAAACAAAATTTGGAAGAGGATATGATTTTGATAAGATGATGATAAGAAAATTATCTAATAATTTTTTATTAAATAACCATCTTGAGACAACCCTATCAAGAATTAAAAAAATTAAACCAGTTCTTGAGTCTTTAATTTCAAAAATGAAAAAAGACTCAGAAAGTAATAAAAATTTATTATTAAAATATTTAGATAATAATGAAGTAATTGAAAAAGGTTTTAAAATAATTGGTCCTGCAATTACAAAAATCAATGGCGGTTATCTAAAAATTATTAAGATTGGTACAAGAAATTCTGACGGTAGTGAAGAAGCAAGATTGGAATGGGCTCATAAAATTGTTTTTCCAGAGTCAGTTAAAAAGGAGACTGACAAAGTTAAACCAGTTAAGCAAGAAAAGGAAGTTAAAAAAATTAAATAACTATGAAACTTACAGAAACAACTAAATCTATAAAAGTTAAAAACATTACAAGATCTTGGCATCTTGTTGATTTACGAAATAAGGTATTAGGTAGAGTAGTTCCTGGCATTACAGAAAAATTGCAAGGAAAACACAAAGCAAGTTATGTAGATTATCTTGATTCAGGAGACTACGTTGTAGCAATTAACGCTAAATATATAGTTTTAACAGGACGAAAAAGCAAAACTAAAACCTATACCCAATACTCAGGTTACCCAGGAGGATTAAAAATTGAAAGCTTTAGCGAATTAATTAAGAAAAATCCAAAGAAAATTATTGAGCGGGCAGTTAGCGGTATGTTACCAAAAAATAAATTTCGAACAGATAGATTAAGAAGACTTTACATATTTGAAGATAATGAACATACCTTTAAGGATAAATTTAATAAAAGTTAAAAATAAACATCTATGGCAAAAAAATCAAAAGATATTCAATATTATGAAGCGATAGGTAGACGTAAACAAGCTGTAGCTAGAGTAAGACTTAACATTGTTGGTAAAGATAAAACGGTTACAATCGGAGCTTTAAAAATAAAAGCTGGTGAATTCATAATTAATAATCTTCCTTTTGAGAAGGTAATTGTTCTTGAGAGAGAAAGAAATTTTATAAGCAATCCTTTAGTTTTAACTAATAATCTTGATCGTTTTGCTGTTTCTATAACCACTTCAGGTGGAGGGCATGTTTCTACACTTGAGGCTATTGTACATGGTATTTCAAGAGCTCTTGAAATTGTTGATAAAGCAGAATACCGTCCTATTTTAAAGAAACAGGGATTGTTAAAACGAGATCCTAGAAAGAAACAGAGAAGAAAAGTTGGTACTGGTGGTAAGGCAAGAAGATTAAAGCAATCACCAAAACGATAATTTCTCTTAAAAATTTATGGATCTTTCAATAATTATTGTCTCCTTTAATACAAAGAAAATTACTGAAAAGTGTCTTGTTGAATTAAAAAGGAATTTTATCAAATATCCACTTAACTATGAGGTAATTGTTATTGATAATTCATCTGTAGATGGTACTTCTCAATTATTAAAAAAACTTCAGACTAAATGGTCAAATTTACGAATACTGTTAAATAATAAAAATATTGGCTATGGTAAAGCAAATAATATTGGATTAAACATGGCTAAAGGAAAATACATTTTATATCTAAATTCAGACGCAATCATTAAAGATATAGATTTTAAAGACATAATTAATTTATTTACGACTCAAAAAGATATTGGTGCATTGACAGTTAAGGTGGGGTTACCAAATGGACAGATAGATCCTGCTTCCCATCGAGGGTTCCCCACGCTGTGGAGATCTTTTACTTATTTTTCCAAACTAGAAAAAATATTCTATAACACGCCATTTTTGAATAAATTATTTGGAGGTTATCACCTTGCTCATCTTGATCTGTCAACAATTCATGAAATTGATGCCTGTACGGGTGCCTTTTTATTTGCTAGAAAAAATATCTTAGATAAAATTGGTGGGTTTGATAAGGATTTTTTTATGTATGGTGAAGATTTAGAGTTAGCTTATCAGATTAAAATTAAAGGTTATAAGGTTCTTTATTATCCTTTGTGGAAGGTTTTGCATTTAAAGTATTCTTCAGGTTTAAAAGGAAAAAACCTTGATACTAAAATCAAAACAAAGTATTATTTTTATGAGTCTATGAAGATATTCTATAAAAAACATTATTCTAAAGAAAATTTTTATTTAGTAAACAAATTAGTTTATCTTTTTATAGATTTAAAAAGAAAATATTTTTCATGAAAAAAATAGGGATAGATGTCCGGTTATATTCGCAAACTGGGGTAGGGACATATCTTCAAAATCTATTGCATTATCTTGATAAGACTAAACCAAAGGACGAAATTTATTATCTATATTTTAGAAAGCAAGATGCGCTAAAAATTAAATCAAAATTTAATAGTAAAAATATTGTTATAAGAATAGCTGATCAAAAATGGCATACCTTTAGCGAGCAGATAAGTTTTTTATTTATTCTTCTAAAAGATAATCTAGATTTAATGCACTTTACTTATTTTAGCTATCCAATTTTGTATTGGAAAAAATTTATTGCGACGGTTCATGATGTGACTCCGCTTTTACATAAAACAGGTAAGGCATCAACTAAAAATCAATTTATTTATAAGATAAAACACTTTTTATTTAGGTTGGTTTTAAGATTTCAGGTAAGTAAGGCATTAAAAATTATTACGCCAACAAAAACTGTAAAAAAAGAATTGATTAGGATTTATGGAGATCAAATTTCATCAAAGATCTTACCGATTTATGAAGGAGTAGCTTGGAAAATGATAAGATCAAGTAATAATATTCAAGATGATAATAATATCAGTGATAAAAATTTTTTTATTTATGTAGGTAATTTTTATCCTCATAAGAATGTTGAAAGATTGATTCAGGCTTTTTCTAAAATCAAAACTAATAAAAGATTATTATTACTCGGTCCTGATGACTTTTTTACTAATAAAATATTAAAACTCATTCACACTTTAAGATTAGAGGACAGAGTGTTTTTAAAAAGAAACTCTACAACAGAAGATTTAATTTTTTATTATAAAAATGCCCAAGCTTTAATTCATCCATCTCTTTCTGAAGGTTTTGGACTGCCCTTGCTTGAGGCCACTTATTTTAATTGTCCGATTATCGCTTCAAATATAGCTGTGTTTAAAGAGTTATTGGAGGATAATTATCTACCTTTTAATCCAACCTCAACCATAGATATAAAAAATAAAATTGAGTATTTTATAAAAAACAAACCCACCTTTAATTACAAAAAAATTATTCCTAAATATTCATTCGAAAAAATGACCAGATCTACTCTTGCACTATATAAACAACTTATATAGAATCTACAATATCATGGATAACAAGAAAATCGCCATAGTCTATGATTGGATAGATAAATGGGGAGGAGTAGAGCGAGTATTAATTGTACTTCATGAAATGTTTCCAAAAGCGGTTTTTTATACCTCATACTTTGATAAAAAAAATGCGTCTTGGGCAAAAAATCTAAATATTAAAACTTCCTTTATTCAAAAACTTCCAGATTTTATTAAGAAAAGTAGAATATTTTCCTTATTATTTTATCCAATTGCTTTTGAATCTTTTAATTTTAATGATTATGATATCGTCATATCAGTAAGCTCTTCTTTTGCAAAATCAATTATTACAAAACCAAACATAAAACATTTTTTGTATCTATTAACACCGACCCGTTTTTTATGGAGCCACCATAATGATTACTTTAAAAATAATTTTATTACTGATTTTATATTTCAGTATTTAAAAAAATGGGATTTAGTTTCTTCTCAAAGACCAGACTCTGTAATTTCAATCTCCAATAAAGTAAAAGAAAGAGCCAAGAGGTATTATAAAATTAATAGTAAGGTTTTGTACCCGCCATTTGATTTTGAGCATTGGGAAAACGTAAAGATAAAACCATCTACTTTCAATAACTTCTATTTAGTTGTTGGACGCCTTGAAAATTACAAAAAAATAGAACTTGTATTAAAAACATTTAATAGACGCAAAGATTATTTAATTATTGTAGGAAAAGGTTCATTAAAAAATAGTTTAGAAAAGATTGCTAATAAAAATATTGTTTTTTATTCGGACCTTAAAGACGAGGAACTTGCTGGTTTATATAGTAAAGCTAAGGGATTGATTATGCCGCAAAATGAGGATTTTGGTTATGTTAGTCTTGAGGCGCAGTTTTTTGGGTGTCCAGTTTTAACCTTTAAAGAAAGCGGAGCAAGTGAGACAATAATTGAAGGTAAGACAGGGTTTTATTTTTATAAACAGACTGTAAAAGATCTATTATCTAACCTTGAAAGATTTGATAAAATAGCGTACAATTTAAGGAGTAATTTGATCGTTGGTAAAGGCAAAAGCCTTTTATTTTTTGACAAAAAAAGATTTATTAAGGAGTTTATAAAAATAATCAATTTATGAAGGCAATAATTTTTGCAGGAGGCACAGGTACTCGTCTATGGCCGTTATCAAGAAAAAACTCTCCAAAGCAATTTGAAAAAATAGCTGGTGATAATTCTACGCTTGAACTTGCAGTAAACAGATTAATTCCTGAATTTAACTATAAGGACATCTATATTTCGAGTAATATTCAATATAAAAATTTACTTAAAAATAAGCTACCAAATATACCCCAAAAAAATTTTATTTTAGAGCCATGCAAAAGAGATGTGGCTGCAGCCATTGCTCTTTCTTTAGGTATTTTAAACCTTAATTACCCCAATGAACCTATCGCGATTTTATGGAGCGATCATTTAGTACAAAACGTTAATCTTTTTAAAAAAATTATTCTAAAGGCAGGTAAATATATTAAATCAAATCCAGATAAAATTGTTTTTATTACACATAAAGCAAGATATCCTAGTATTAATCTCGGCTATATTCATTTTGGTCCAAAAAAAAAGTCAGAAGATTCACTTTTTTTTTATGAGTATAAGGGGATGAAATATCGACCGGATAAAGAAACAGCTACTAGATTTATCAAAGAACTAAACTATGCCTGGAATCTGGGTTACTTTATTACAACGCCAAGCTTTATAGTAAAACATTTTAAAGAATTGGCTCCAGGTATTTGGAAAAATATAGAAAAAATATTAACTAATTATGGTAAGAAATCGTTTGAAAGCAAGCTAAAAAAGTATTATGAAAAAAATGAAAGCATATCTTTTGATAATGCGATACTTGAAAAATTAAATCCAAAAGATGCATTAGTAATGGTTGAAGACATTGGTTGGAGTGATATAGGTAGTTGGGAATCTCTCAAAGAAGCTCTTCAAAAGAATAAACAAGAAAATATTATCAGGGGTAAAACTCACTTAGAAAAAGTTAGTGATAGTTTAATCTATAACTATGAAAACAAAAAAATGATAGTGGTTGTTGATATCAAAGAAGCAATAATTGTTAATACAGATGATGTTTTATTAATAACTACAAAACACTCGATGCCTAAAATAAAAAAAATTGTTGAGAGTTTTAAGAATACAAAACACGAAGTTCTTACTTAAATCTATGATTAAATTATTAAAAGGAAAAAGCTATCAAGTATCATTAAAAAGAATTGTTGATATTATTGGTGCCTCTTTTTTATTTGTATTTTTTTTACCGATTATTATTGTAACAGCCATAGCTATTAGATTAGGATCAAGGGGACCAATATTTGCTGATGTCCCTGAACGTATTGGTGAAAAAGGAAAGACTTTTAAGATGTATAAATTTCGTTCAATGATTACCAATGCGCATTATTTATTAAGAACTGAACCAAAATTCAAAAATCTTTTTAACCAATATAAAAAAGGAAGTTATAAATTAAAAAATGATCCACGAGTAACAAAAGTTGGAAAATTTATTAGAAAACACTCAATTGATGAAATACCTCAACTAATTAATGTGATAATTGGTGAAATGAGTTTAGTAGGACCACGTGCTTATTATCCTGATGAGCTAAACGATCAATTAAAAAAATACTCACATACTAAAAAACTTTTAAATAAGGTTCTTTCAGTAAAACCAGGAATGACTGGTCTTTGGCAGGTGACAGGTAGATCGGAAATAAACTTTGATAAAAGGATTTCAATTGATGCTCAATATGTAAAAGACATTTCTTTATGGAACGATTTGAAAATAATGATAAAAACACCTATAGTTATGATTAACGGCAAAGGTGCTGTTTAACAGTTTTAAATTAAAAAAATGAGAAATAAAAGTAAAAAAATAATCTTTTGGTTTTTTGGATTTTTTATTATTTTATTAGTCTATTTTTTTATATATAGTCCAGTGGTTAAGCTTAAAAAAGAAGCTCAAAAAATAGTAAGTTCCGCAAAAGAGTTAAAATCTGTTTTTGCGCAAAATAATATTGATCTTCTTAATACTAAACTAAACAATTTTTCTAAAGAATATGATCAATTCTCAAAAACAGCAAAAAAGTTATACTGGGCAACCTTTATTCCATATGTATCTGACATGAAGGCAGGAATTGAGGCTGGAGAATATGTCATAAAAGCAGGTAAAGAAGCTGTTGTTGCAATCACTCCTTATGCTGATTTGATCGGATTTAAAAAAGGCGAAGTTTCTTTTGTTGAAAAAACAGCTGAAAACAGGCTACAAACAGCCGTTTTAACTCTTGATAAGGTTTTAGTTAAGATTGATACTATTTCAAAAGATGTATTTGAAGCAGAGAGTAGAATCAATAAAATTGATCCAGGAAGATATCCTAAAAAAATTGGTAAAACAATAGTTCGTGATCAAATAATTAATATTAAAGAACAGTTTACAGGTGCAGCTTCTTTATTTGTTGACGCAAAACCTTTAATAAAAAAACTTCCTGAGATTCTTGGAAGTAAAGAAGAAAAAACATATCTATTTCTTTTCCAGAACGACAAAGAGAGAAGAGCAACCGGAGGTTTTTTAACCTTTTATACAATTTTTAAAGTCAATAAAGGAAAACTATCAATATATCGTTCAGATGATATTTATTCCCTGGATCAGTCAATTGCCGTTCATCCAAAAGCACCGAGGGAAATTTTGACTTATCATAAAGATGTTAATCTTTTTTATCTACGTGATAGTAATCTATCACCAGATTTTGTAGAATCAATAAAATTATTTGAGAGTCTTTATGAAAAAAGCGGAGCTAAGGTAAGCTACGATGGGATAATTGCCGTTGACTCAAAAATATTAGTTGATATGTTGACTATTTTTGGTGACACAGAAGCTTCAGGAATTAGATTTTCAGCTACGCTTGATAAACGCTGCGACTGTCCTCAGGTAATATATTCGTTATTTGATATAGTTGATCGACCCGTTGGCTATTTTAGAGAAAATCGCAAAGGTATTTTAGGTCAGTTAATGTATGAATTATTTTATAAAGCTCTTGGTTTTTCACCTTCAAAATATTGGGGTACTTTAGCTTCAACAATGTACAAGAACCTGCAAGAAAAACATATTTTATTAAATTTTAAAGACAAAGAAATTCAAGCATCGGTTGAAAAACTTAGATTTGCAGGCAGGATAAATAAATATGATGGAGATTATCTTCATGTCAATGGAGTAAATTTTGCCGGAGCCAAATCAAATTTGTTTGTTTCAGAGACAATTACATCTAAGACAACAAAAACAAACTCAGGTATTACGAGAGAGGTGACAGTAGATTATCGTAATCCTTACCCACATTCTGATTGTAATTTAGAGCGTGGTGGTTTATGTCTAAATGCCACTTTACGTAACTGGGCAAGAATTTATGTGCCAAAAGGATCAAAGTTAATTGAATTTATCGGTTCGTCTAAAAAAGTTCAGGTCTATGATGATTTGGATAAAACAGTTTTTGAAGGATATTTGGAAGTTCCAACAGAAGGAAAAGCAACCATTGTGGTTAAATATGATTTACCTAAAGAATTTAATAATAAAGATTATACTTTATTGGTTGAAAAACAAGGTGGAACAGCTAATCAAAAACTAAAGGTAGAATATAATAACAAAACTCTTTATAACGGACTGTTTAATGTTGATCAAAAAATTGAAGATCTATGACCAGAGGTATAGTAATTAATGGTTTCATTTTAAAAAAATTACCTCTTCTTAATCGCGACTTACTAATTACTATATTTTCTGATCAGTATGGAAAAATTATTGTTCTTGGCAAAGGAATAAGAAGTATCACGAGCCGCCGTTTACCAAATATTGAAACTTCAAATTTAATAAAGGCAGTTATTCATAAAAAAAACGATAGATATTTTTTAGGTGAGACTAATTTAATATCAGGTTTTTCTCAGATTAAAGATTTTCAGTCTAAAGCAAAATGTCTTTATTCTTTTTTATTTTTTTTAGAAAGGATTTTACCTGAAAATCAAAAAGAAGAACAGGTTTTTAAATTATGTAAATTATTCTTAATTGATCTTGCAAGGCAAAAAAATGCGACAAGTGTATTAAACAAATATCTAAACAAAATAATTCAGCAATTAGGTTATCAAATAGAAGACTATAATCTACCAGAGACTTTATCGGTAATTGAAGATATTATTAATGAAAAAATGCCTTCAATTAATATATAATGAGTATCATGGACGAGATAATTTCTTTATGTAAAAGACGTGGTTTTTTTTACCCATCATCGGAGATCTATGGAGGATTAGCTAATGTGTGGGATTTTGGTCATTACGGAGTACTTTTAAAGAATAATCTTCGGGATCTTTGGTGGAAGCGTTTTGTCTTAAATAGGCGTGATATGATAGCTGTTGACTCTTCAACTATCCTACCATCAAAGGTATGGGAAGCCTCAGGTCACGTAAAAGGCTTTAATGATGCTCTTATAGACTGTAGGCAGTGTCATTTCCGTACTCGCGCTGATCATTTGATTGAAGATAAATTAAAAAAAAAGGTAGAAGGCTTATCGCTTAAAGAGCTATCAGAGATAATTAAGACTAATAAAATTGTTTGCCCAAAATGTAAATCAAGCGATTTAACTGAAGTCCGTAAATTTAATCTATTGTTTGAAACAACCGTAGGTATTATTGAAAACGAAAAATCTAAAGTATTTTTAAGAGGAGAGCTTGCTCAAGGGATATTTATGAACTATAAAAATGCTCTTGATAGTCAACGAGTTAAAATACCATTTGGAATCGCGCAAATTGGGAAGGTCTTTAGGAATGAAATAACCATGGGTCAGTCTGCTTTTAGAACCTTAGAGTTTGATCTTATGGAGTTAGAGTATTTTATAAAAAGTAAAGATTGGGAATCAATCTTTTCTATGTGGCAAAAAGAAATGTGGGATTTTGCAATTGACCTTGGTTTTAACAAAGAAAAACTTCGTTATCGCGAGCACGAAGCTTTTGAAAGATCGTTCTACTCTAAAAAAACCATTGATATTGAATATAATTTTCCATTTGGTTGGAAAGAGCTTTGGGGTTTAGCATATAGGACTGACTATGATTTAAAGAATCATTCAGAAAAAAGTGGTGTTGATCTATCATACAAAGATCCAGTGACTAATGAAAAGTATATTCCACACGTAATCGAACCGACTTTTGGTTTGTCTCGTCTTACAATGGCTATTTTAACCGATGCTTATGCTCAGGAGGTGATTAATGGTAAACCAAGAATATATCTTAGACTAGATCCAAAGATCGCTCCTGTTAAGGTGGCAATATTTCCTTTACAAAAAGATCCTGATTTAAAGGTTATTTCAGAAAAAATTTATAAGGAGGTTCAAGCAAATTATTATTGTGAAATTGATTATAATAGTAATATTGGTAAAATGTACCGTCGTCAAGATGAGATAGGTACTCCTTTTTGTGTGACAGTTGATTTTCAAACTAAAGAGAATCAAACAGTAACTATTCGTGAAAGGAATACAATGAAACAAGAGAGGATAAAAGTAGATGAATTAATGAATTATTTGTCTAAAAAATTATAAATTTATTTAATATGAAAATTAACAAAAAATATCTTGTATTTATTCCGGTTGTTTTAATAGTCTTAGTTATAAGTCTGTTTTTGATAAATAGAAAACCACAAAAGATAGCCAAAGATGAAGAAATAGATCAAACTGAGGAGTTAATTCCAACCGTTGATAGTTCAGTTAAGGTTGATCTTACAAGTGTAACAGGAAATAAAGAAATACTTTTAAGTATTTCAAATAAACCAATGAATACAGAATCAATTGATTATGAACTATCTTATCAAACCGCTTCCCAAGGGTTACAAGGAGTGATAGGCACGATCACAGATGAAAAAAGTATAATTGAAAAAAAATTAACACTTGGTACCTGTTCATCTGGAACTTGTGTATATCATCAGGTAATTGGTAAGATAAAGCTAACACTTAAATTTACAGGTGATTATGGGGAAAAATTGTTTGAGAAGGAGTTCTCATTATAAATTATTTGATATTTGTCAATAAATATTTAATATTATTAAAGGGGGTGTAAATATATGCCTATTATAGCTTCGGCTAAAAAGAAGATGAGAAAGGATAAAAAAAGAACAGCAAAGAATCTAAAATATATCTCAAATTATAAAGAAACTTTGAAGATGTTAAAAAAAGGAGGAAAAAGCGTCGGCGACTTAATCAGTAAATATTATTCGCAGGTTGATAAAGCAGTTAAAGAAAACATTATTCATAAAAATAAGGGGAAACGACTTAAGTCAAAAGTCGGTAAGTTTGTGACTAAAAAATGAGCTATAAGATAAATTTGATGCCAAAAAAAGACGCTCCTTTAGTGGATCGGATCATGTATTTTGCCTTAAATTACCTAAGATATATCATAGTTATTACTCAATTGGTCGTCATAGGGGTGTTTTTTTATAGATTTCAAGTTGACCAAAAAATTATAGATTTAAAGGAATCTGTTGAGCAAAAAAAAGAAATAGTAAATATAGTTTTACCCTTATTAAACGAAGCTGCCCGAATTGATAGTAAAAACAAAGAGATAACAAGAATTATTCAAGGACAAGAACAGTATAAAGAAATGATGGCTTATTTAACATCTGTTTTCCCAGAGACAGCCAAGTTAAGTAGTTTAGAAATAAAATCTGATTCTATAAAAATAAATGGTTTATCAACAGATCCAAGACACCTACAAGCTTTTTACAACTTATTAAAAAAAGACAAAAAATTTACCAATATAGAGTTTCAATCAATTAAAAAAGTCGATACAAGCTATGAATTTATCATTGCCTTGAATAACTATGGAAAAAAATAAAATCACGAATGCTATTTTTTCAAAAAAAACAAGAGATTATACTTTTGTGGCATTATTTTTAATTGTTTTTTCAGTATTTATTATGGCGGCTATAAGACCTTCTTTATCTACTGCGACATCACTTAAAAAAGAAGAAGCAGATCTAAAAAAAGTTGATAGTATGTATGAAAGTAAAATCTCAAATATTAATTTAGTACAATCTCAAGTTGAGGCTAATAGAGACAATCTATACCTATTAAACGAAGCAGTATCAGAATACCCTCAAGTTAATAAGATGGTTGAAGATTTAAAAAAA
>Ga0172371_10006205_pt1 | contig 17462 bp, 22 predicted proteins | sample Lak12m_FD_114543 | JGI IMG/M metagenome (GOLD analysis project Ga0172371, IMG submission 114543) | Freshwater microbial communities from Kabuno Bay, South-Kivu, Congo - kab_022012_12m | ecosystem: Environmental > Aquatic > Freshwater > Lake | place: Democratic Republic of the Congo: South-Kivu...
AATTATACCGCGACTTTTAGGACTGGTTTTGAGAGCAAGTCCGTGACAAAGCCTGTGGGGCCAAACATTGTCTATCATGACAATGGCAACGGCTACGATTTTCGGGCTATTTTACCCAAGTAGTCGTCTGTTGAGAGAAAGCAAAAGGAGCATCAAATTTGATGCTCCTGTTTTTATATTAAAATTTTATATTGATTATACGGGATTAGGCATCGTCCCTCCTCCACTAAATGGCAGGGCAGTAAAGACAAAATAGGTAATGGCATAGGCTGCTAAAACAATAATTAGTCCAATAATTGCTGCTTTTATAATATTTTGTGATTTTTTAGTTTGTTCTTCATTACCACCAGCAGTCATCCATTTAAAACCAGCTATAATCATTAATATGATAAATACTGCTGCTAAAGTACCTAGTACGATTCTAATTATGTAGGCGACTAGATAACCAATTTCCACATTTCCTAAGTTGGCTGTTTTAGCTACAGTTTCAGTCATACTGTTTAGAGCTGTAGTATCATTTAGTAATTGAGCTTGAATTGCTTGGCCAGGGAGTAAAATGGCGACACTAAGGATGATGATGGCTATTATTTTTTTCATATATTTATATCTATAATTGTTAAGCCATGATTAATAATTTGAAAACAAAATTCCAGAGAGTCCAAGCTGCTAAAGATACAATCAAACCAATTATAGCTACTCGAATTGTTGCTACTGATTTTTTTACCTTCTCTTCGTTGCCGCCAGAAGTCATCCAACCATAGCCAGCAATTACCATTAAAATAATAAAAATCAATCCTACAAAATTAATGAAAGCTCCCACAACAATACCAATTATTCGTGGGGTTGAAGCAATGGCTGGATCTGTAGCATAGCCTCCTTTATTAGCTATATTTTGTAACCTTTCTAACATTTTAGGTGCAGCTGGAGTATTACTGGTATTATTTTGAGCTAGAGTAACTATAGGGAAAACAATAAATAGGCTGATTAATAGAGTAATTAAAATTAAATTCCTTTTTTTCATATAGTCTAACTACTTAGTAATAAGTGGAGTGAGTAAGCTGGAAAAACCAGAACTTAGGGCATAGGCAATTAAAATAATTAATAGACCAATAATCGCAGACTGTATCCTAGCTTTGGATTTTTTAATTTTTTCTTCATTTCCAGCCGCTTGCATCCATTGGTTGCCAGCCACAAAGATTAAGACTAAGAAGATAGACCCAATAACTGACAAAACTAGTCGGATAATAGTGGCAATAACATTTTCTATACTTTGATTATTAGTGTTGTTATAGTCAGTGTTTTGCAAAACATTCTGAATATTATTATTAAATTCATTTTTTTTGTCGGGCTGTATTAAACCGGCTTGGACTGGAATAATTAAAGTTAAAGAGAATAAGATTATTAAACTGATTATAATAGCCTTTTTCATATTACTTAGTATTGAAAAAGAAAACAAAATTTACCAGGAGATAAGTTAGAGCATAGGCGGCTAGAACAATTATCAAACCAAATAAAGAGCTCATAATTGTGTCATTTGCCTTTTTAACCTTTTGTTCATTGCCATCGGCAGTCATCCAAATTATACCTCCATAGATGATAAAGCCCATGAAAATAACTCCTAGAAAGCTAAGAACAATATAAATTATATTACTAATTATATCTTCTAGGTTCGTTTTTGTTTGTCCAACTTCATAACCAGCTTGATTAGCAGTAGCCTCTAGACCACTTTGATTCTTAAAATCATAAGTTCCTTGTTCGGTTTGGGCCAAGATAGGGGAAGAAATTAGTAGACAGCCTAAAATCAGTAGTTCACTCCAGATTAAATTTTTAATTATTTTTTTCATTATTTTATAAGTTCATCGCCGATAAAGGATACTAGAGCATAGGCGGCAAAAACAATAATTATTCCAATTACAGCATTTATTAATAGGCTTTTAGCCTTAGAAACCTGTTGCTCATTACCTTGGGCAGTCATCCAGGTTATGCCGGCGTAGATCATTAAGATTAAAAATAGAACTCCTACAAATGATAATACTACACTAATTATTTGGCCGGTCTTAGTCTGCACAAAATTAGTATATTCGCCAGTAGTTTGACCAGTAAAAGCTGTTACTTCGCCAGCTGTTTCATTTAAGCCTTCTAGAGTGGGATCGGTTTGTGCTTGGGCTACCATTTGGCTACTTAGAGTTAGAGTAATTAAAAAAAGACAAGTTAAAATTATTTTATTCTTCATAAAAAGAAAGTTTATTCACTGACCTCAGGATAAACTTATGTTTACCCCGAGATCAGTGATCCCCATTTTAGGAATGAGAATCACATATAGCCTTAGGTTATTGTGGCATTATAGATGGAATTGATAATAAAGGTCGCTAAAGCCCAGGCAGCTAAAACAATTACCAAGCCAATAACACCGGCTCCTAATAGTTTTTTAGCTTCTGATACCTTATCTTCATTACCACCAGCGGTCATCCATTTGAAACCACCCATTAAGATTATTACTACGGCGATTACTCCTAAGAAAGTAAGAGCTAAATTAATAATACGACCAACTAACGTTCTAGGATCAGTGGTTGATAAAGAATTGTTTAAACCATTGTTTACCTCGTTTAACCCAAACTGAGCTTGAGCTAGGGCAGGTAAAGCCATTACCGGCGTGAATAGGAAAGCAATGATCGCGAACGCAATTAAGTGTTTAGAGATTTTTTTCATATTTCACCCCCTTTCTTTATTATAATAATTTTATTTTATATCTCTAATTTTAGCATATTCTCTAAAACAAGACAAATAAAATTGACTATGTTAAAATAGGGATATAATGATGCTTTTTAGTAAATTTATGCTTAAAATGATGTCCAAAATAAAATTTATCCATATTTTTTGGTTTTTTTTCTATTTTTTTATATTTAGTTTGTTGCTAAGAGGTTCCCTGAGTTATTTAGATCCTGATTTTGGCTGGCATCTTCGAGTTGGTCAGGAAATTGCTCAAACCCAGTTAGTTCCTCAAGTTAATTATTATAATTATACTTTTTCTGGCAATTGGGTAGACCATGAATGGTTGAGTAATTGGGCGTTATATGAAATTTACAATTCAATTGGTTATATTGGATTGGCAGTTGTTTTTTCTTTATTAATTATTTTAGTTTTGATCTTATTAAATGTTTTAGCTCATCGGATTATTACCAAATCATCTCTAATTGTTTATATTGTTATATTTCAAACTATTGGTTTGATTGCCTCTTTACCCCACCTCGGGATTAGAATTCAGGAGTTTGGTTTATTATTTATACTTCTATTATTGATTATTATTTATAGTTATCAACGCACTAAAAAATGGAGATTTTTAGTTTGGTTAATTCCGCTGTTCTATTTATGGTCCTGTTGGCACGCTAGTTTTTTGTTGGGGTTGTTAGTTTTATTGATGTGGTTATTAATAAAAATTGGGGAACGTTTTTTATTTCATTACCGAAAGTTTAATTGGATAGATTATTCTGAAAGATTGACCAGTCGAAATTTAGCACTGGTGATTACTTTTTTTCTATTATCTATAGGGATTACTTTCTTAACTCCCTATCGCCAGGAGTTGTATTCTTTCTTGGGTGGTTATGGAAATACTATTTATTTATCATATATTCAGGAGTGGTTATCTCAATTTTCTTACCCCTTTGTTTATTGGCAATTATTTTATTTAGCCATTGTGGTTGTTGCGTTAATTTTATACTTTTTTTACAATCGTCAGAAAATTAATCTTTGGACAGTTGCTTTAGTATTATTGTTTTTTGTCTTAAGTTTTAAATCACGTCGCCACTTTCCTTTATTGTTTGTGGTTTCTTTTATTTTTTTATTAGAATCTTATATAAAAATTTTTGGTAATACCCGATTTAAAATTAATTATTGGCTAAAAATCTATGTTTTGTTTTGTTTAATTATGGCCATTTCTTGGCAATGGTTAGCTATTAATCTAAATCTTCGGCCTGAAACTTTTTTTAGCCAAGATTATCCAGTGCAAGCTACAGAGTTTTTGAAAAGCAATCCCCAATATTCTAATATTAATATTTTTAATGATTATGTTTGGGGAGGTTATTTAATTTGGGTTTATCCAGAAAAGAAATTATTTATTGATGGTCGTTTGCCCCAAGTGAGGTTTGCCAACCATACTTTTTTAGAAGAATATTTAGATTTTTTTAAAGAAAATACTAATATTAAAGAAAAAATTAGTGATTATAATATTGGCTTAATAATGATAAAAAGCCAAGATAAAGAATTAAAACCTAAAAAGTGGGAAAGATTAATTTTTGGCTTTAGGGATGAAGATTTTGATTATACTAATTATTTACGAAAGTATTTAGTAACTTCAACTGATTGGAGAGTTATTTATAGCGATCAGACAGCTATCATTTATTTTAGAGAATAAGTTATGTTAGTAGATTTTTGTTTACCAGTTCGTAATGAGGAAAAAATTTTAGTCAGTAATGTGGAGCGACTAAAAAAATTTTTATGTAGTTGGCGTTGTTCCTTTGATTGGCAAATTACTATTATAGTTAATGGTTCTAACGACAACTCGGAAAATTTGTCTCGAGATTTACAGCAGAGTTATCCAACTAAAATAAAAGTTTTAGTTTTGGCTGCTGGTGGCAAAGGATTAGCAATTAAGGAATGTTTTCATCAAAGTCAAGGAGATATTTTAATATTTATGGATATTGATTTAGCTGTTGATTTAAATTATTTACCAAATTTAATTACCCCAGTGGTTAAAGGTAAATATGATTTAGTATTTGGCTCCCGTTTATTACCAGGATCACAGACAGAAAGATCCTGGATTAGGGAGATAAGTTCCCGTAGTTATAATATGTTATCCCGTTTAATTCTTAATCATCATTTTTATGATCTACAATGTGGGTTTAAGGCAGTTAGAAGGGAAACATTTAGTAAAGTTTCGCCTTGGTTAAGAGATAATCACTGGTTTTTTGATACAGAGTTAATTATTTTAAGTAAAAAGTTTAATTATCGTTTATTGGAAATACCAGTTAATTGGCAGGAGAATCGCTATGACCAACGTATTAGTAAGATAAGAACCATTCGGGATAGCTTGCCTTTTATTAGAAATTTGTTGCTTTTTAAAAAGTTTTTAAAAAAAGTAAAATAAAAAATATTAATACTAAAAGAGGTCTGATATCAGACCTCTTTTAGTATTATGAATTTATATAATTTATGGTAAATACTTTTTAAATTCTTTTTCTTGATCAGATTGTTTTTTCTTTTCGGGAATGACTCTTAAATTTTTTAAAACTAGAATTAACCAAACGATCAAGGTAATTATCCAGAGGCCTAGCCAAAAACGAGCCGAGAAGAAGGGAACTAATTCGTAGTTAAAGAATAGTAGAATTAGACCGATTATAGCATTTCCCAAGCAAAAGCCGTAGAGACGTTTTAATAGTCCGCGGTAAATACCGCCCTTTTTTTTAATTAAAGCAATAATTAGAGCAGCTATGGCTAATAGAATAATTAGGGCAATAAATAATTTTTGAGCCCAGGGCATTAGAGCGCCCGGATTAGTTTTAAACCAGAAGCTCCAAGTAAAAAGGTTTTGCATAATATTATAATTTAGTTAAAATTAAGCCGTAATGATAAGGACCAGCTTCAAATTCCTCTTTAATATCTAGACCCAATTTAGAGGTAGCATTTTTTAAAGATTCTAACTTTACTCTTTTTTCAGGGTCTGGACCAAAAGGCAAGGAAATATTTTTCCACTCAATAATCAATAAATTTCCATGTCTTTTTAGTAGCCTAATACCTTCTCGGAGTACTTCAATTTTTTGATTGGATTGATGAAGAATATTTACCATAAGAGCACAATCCAAACTATTTGATTCTATTTTAGTTGCTTTAAAAATTTCCAAGTTGCTCCAGATTGGTATAATTTGTGGCAAATTTTCTCTAAGTGCTCGTTTTTTAATTTCTTCTAAAGTAGATTTTAAAATATCAACAGCATAAACCTTTCCTTGCCGACCAACCAATTTAGCCAAAGGAAAGACAAAAAAACCAAAATTACCACAACCTAATTCAGCCACCTGTTGTTTTTCTTCTATAGCTATTTTATGCAAAATTTCTGTAATGTCAAATAGGGCTGTTTTTTTTATTTCTAACATATATTTATTAATTATTCTACTTGAATTTGTCTAGTTATAACTCTTTCTCGGCTGTATTTTTTTTTAGCTTGGATGGTAATATTATTAAGCCCTTTCTTTAGATTTACCATTTGGGAAAAAATACCATCATGGTTATTAAGAATTAGTTCTCCATTTACCCTAACTTCAGCTTCTTTCTCGGTTGTTCCTTTAATTAACAAAGATGTTTCTGAAATCATTATATTAGTTTCTGGTTGTAGTATTTCTAATTTTGGGGGGAAAAATATTTGACGAAGATAAAAAATTAGATATAAAAAACAAATCAAGATGGCCACGGCTATTAAGATATTACGAAAAATTTTTGGAAAAACTAGAAATTTGCTTTTTTTTACTATTTTTTGGGAAAAAGGGTTGCTTTCCAGTCGATTATCTAGATTGGTTGTTGGATTTTGTAATAGTTCTTTGGTATTTAATCCTAGGAAATCAGCATATTTTTTCAGGAAATTTTTTCCGTATAATCCGGCTGGTAAATTTTCAAAACGTTCTTCTTCTAGAGCTATTAAGTATTCGTTTCGAATATTAATTTTTTTAGCAATATTTTCAATTTTTAGATTTTTAAATAAACGGGTTTGCCGCAACTTTTCTCCTAGATTATCATTGGGTTGTAACTTTTTGGCGATGAAAACATTCATATTTAAGATTTATTTGGTCATAGTTTGTTCTGGGTTGACTGATGGTTTTTCAATTTTTCCCTCCCAACTCAAACCCATGGATTGCATAACAAAACGAATGATTAGCCAACTAGTGAAAACAATTATTAGACCAATAATGGCTGCAACAATTATTTTTTTAGCTCGACCAATAGCTTCGCTTCCGCCAGCAGAGGTTAAGAACGTTATTCCGCCATAGATAAACATAATTAAAGTAAGAGATCCGACAATACCTAAAATCCAGCGAGAAACCCTAATGGCTAAAATTACAAAATCATCTAATCCATAATCGCCCTCTTCATATTTTGAATCAGTATTGTCTATAATAGAACTAGTTTGAGCTTCAATTGATAAAATTGGCATGGCTATCATTATAGTAGTTATTACAAAAACTGAAATGATGAGTTTTTTAAACATATAGATGATTAGTTAATAGTTTGTTGAATTTTAGAAACAGCAGTGTTGAGAATGTTTTGTAATTTAGCACTGGGGTCGGCTAAAACACTATTAATCATTTCCTTGATAGCATCTTCAGCGGCGGTAACGTTATTTCCCTTATACCAGCTTTTAGCTGTTAATACTTGATCAGCGAAGACTTTAATATCATCATCTTCTTTTTGAGTGAAAACTAAAGAGCGTAATGCGGTTGGTTTTTGAGTTGCTTCTAAATAGTTAATTACTTGTTCTTCCCTGGTTATAAATTGAATAAAATCCCAAGCGACATCTGGATGTTGGCTTTTTTTAGAAACAACCTCCACCCAGTAATTAGCAAAGTTAACATTTGTTGGTGGGTTACCTTCAATTTGTGGTAATTTAGCGATAGAAAAATTGAGCTTAGGTGCTTGTGATTTAATGGTTGGTAAATGATAGGAGTAGCCAAACATAATAGCTAGATTACCACTAATAAACATTTCTAGGGAATTAGCTAATTCGCTGTTCCAAGAATAGGATTCTTTGGTTGGATTAGCAAAGTCAGTATAGAAGCGAAGAGCTTCTAACCCTGGATTATAGTTAGTATCCTGAGCAAATTGGGGGATAGAATGAAAAAGCACTTGTCCATTACTATCCATCATAGTAGCACCATTTTGCATCATTAGAACTGATAGAACATCACTAAATCTTTCAATATTAGAACTACCACCCATAGCTACACCAGCTTGAACAATACCCTTTTTAGGATCTTGTTTAGTTAATTTTTTGATATCTTGTAGAAATTCTTTATTCCAATACTGAGGAGCTTGGCTGATACCAGCATTGTTAAATAAATCTTTATTATAGAACATTACCAAAGTATCCACTGATAATGGTAATCCATATATTTTACCGTCGTCTAAAATTACATCATAGCTAACGGCATCGACAAAAGTGTCTTTTAATTCGCTAATAGAAATACTTTTAGTAGTACGTAATTCATTAATTACTTCCTTTTTAATTACACCGCCCACAACCGGATAGACCATGGTAATTGATTCCGGTAAAGGGGTTAGCTTGGATTGATATTTTTTCATCCAGGTATTATGAATGGAGAAGATATCTGGGCCACGATCTTCAGCTAACGCATTTAATAGAGCTGACTCATATTCTTCATAACGTAATTTACGATATTCAATAGTAACAAAAGGGTGTAAAGTTTTGTATTTTGTAATAATTTCATCAAAGGCATCTGGTCCATCAAAGACGCGCCAGTAGGTGAGAGTAACCGGTTCCATAGCCTCCTTAGTTTCTTTGTCAGCTAGTTTACAACCAAATCCAGAGGTTAAAAGAAAAATTGCTAATAGAGAAATGATTATTATTTTTTTGGACATATTTTTTAAATTTAGAGCTGATTCTATTATATCAAAAATGAATTTAATATTCCAATTCTAGATAATAAAATAACCCCTAAATAGGGGTGATTTTATTTATTGTTTAATCTGTCAATTATTTTTTAAAATCATCCAACTTAACACTTAATAATTTACTCACTCCATCGTTTTCCATAGTTACCCCATAGAGAATATTAGCTTTACGCATAGAAGCTCGATTATGGGTAATAACAATAAATTGGGTTTTATTAGATAAATCATCAAGAATTTTAGCTAAACGTTCTGAGTTAGCTTCATCTAGGGCGGCGTCTACTTCATCTAGCATGACAAATGGCGATGGATTTGCGCTAATAATAGCACAAATTAATGCTATAGCTGTTAAGGCTCTTTCGCCGCCAGACAACATGGCTACAGCTTGAATTTTTTTGCCTGGAGGAGTGGCTTGAATTTCAATACCAGCTAGGCCAACAGCATTATGTTTTTTAAGAAATTTAATCCTTTTTATTTTATCATCGACCCCTTGTTTTATTTCTACTTCAGCGGGTGTTAAGCCATTTTCTAATTTTCTATTTTGAGTTTCTTTATTTTTTTCTGATTCTTCTTTTTCAACATCTTCAACCATTATCTTAGTTATTTTAGCTTGGCCTCCATTAAATAGGATTTTAAAGTAGTCGTTAAATTTTTCGGAGATTATTTTGAATTCTTTATCAAAACGATTTTTTATATTTATATCTAATTCATAGATAATTTCTTCTAGAGATTTAATGGCATCGTTTAGATCAGTTGTTTGGTTGCTTAGAAAGTCAAATCGCTCTTTAGTTTCGCGATATTCTTTTTCGGTTTCTGGATCAATCCCCCCAATTAATTCTAGTTGATTTTTGTATTCTTGAATTTTCTTTAGAGATTTTTCTAAAATAAATTCATCAGAGTTAGGTTGATAGTTTTGTATTTCTTTTAATTCTAAATTATCATTGCGAATATTATTTTCTAAGTCTTCTAGGCGAGTTTCTTGGCGAGTTGCATTAATTTTAAATTCGTTTAATTCACTTACTAGAGAATTAATTTCAGTTTGTAGACCCTGGAGGTTACGCTGATAATCAAAAATTAAAGATTTTTCTTGATCCTTGGCTTGATTCAGCTGTTTTAATTGATTTTCTAGTTCGGTAATTTGCTGATTTATGTTATTAATTTTTTTATTTAATTCTTCTTTTTTGACAGTGATTTGAGTGGTGTTTTGCGGAAGTGATTGTTTGGCGATTTTATTATTGATATTCGCTAAGTCTTTAGCGGTTTCTTCTTTTCTGGCTAACCAAATTTTAAGACGCTCTTGTTGCCCAGACGATTTGAGGCGAATTTCATTTAGTTCATTAGTTATCACCTGTTTGTTTTCATTTAAATTAATTATTTCCTCTTGGATTTTTTGGATGGTTGGCAATTTTCCAGAATCGGTTAATTCCAAAAAGCCTTTTATGTTCTTTTCAAACTCCCGCCTAGCTTGTTGCAGTTCTAATTTAATAGTTTCTAAATTTTCTTGGTTATTAATTTTTTCTAATTGTTTTAAAAATTTAGTAATTATTTGGTTTAACTCAGCTCGAGTTTTTTCTAATTGAGGATGGGAAAGAGATTCTTCGGAAGTGTTTCGTAAATTTTTTTGAGCAATTTGTAATTGATGATTTAAGCCAGCTAATTTCTCAATCAGTTCGAATTCTTGATCATTTTGTGATTTTTTTTCCAAATTAGCTAATTCTTTGTTTATTTTATCTAATTCTGCTGTTAATTCAATTTGTTTACTGTTTAGCCAGGATAGATCAAATTGCCCCTGAGATTCTAAATTAATTTCTAATTCTGCTTGGATTTTTGCTAGTTCTTTGTGAAGTTGATTTTTGGAGTTATAGAGTTCCTGGAGCCGAGGTTGTAGAGCGGCAATTTCTTGGTTATTATCTGTTGCTTTAATTTTGTTTAGTTCGGCTGCCAATTTATTAAATTTTTTGTCTCGATCAATTTTTATTTTTTCTCTTTCTAAATAATCAGTATTATAATTATTTAACTTATCATTAATCTCTTGCCAAATATGATGGTAGTAGTTTAATTGACTATCTTTTAATTCAATTTCTATTTGACTACGACGATTTAATTTTTCCACTTGTCTGGTCAAGCTACGTAATCGAGGTTTGATTTCCGCCAGCAACATATCTACCTGTTGGAGATTTTCATAGCTACTTTCTAATTTGTTAAGTGCAGCATCTCTTTTAATTTGAAATTGTTTTACTCCAGTAGCTTCATCAAAAAAATCTTTTCGCTCGGTGGTTGAAGTATTTAAAAAGTTTTCCACCATCCCTTGCCCAATAACACTATAAGTTTTTTGTCCAAAATTAGCTTTTGCTAAAAGCATCTGAATGTCAGTTAAACGAACTCGATTATGATTTAATAAATATTCACTTTCGTCGCTGCGAAATATTCGGCGAGTGATAATAATTTCTGGGCAATTGATAATTATTTTATCTAAATCACTTTCTTTCTCAATTATTTCGGGGGATGTTTGATTATTTTTTGATGCTTCAGAGTTGTTAAGATAAAGAGATACCTCAGCCATTCCTAATTGGTTTTTTAAATCAGAACCGGAAAAAATAACATCCTCACTTTTTTTACCACGAAGAGTTTTAAGGCTTTGTTCACCCAGGGCCCAGCGAACCGCATCAGCCACATTAGATTTACCGGAACCATTGGGGCCAACAATAGCGGTTAGCCCTCTTTTTTGTCCATCAATTAAACCAGAGAAAATTAATTTATTTTTATTAGCGAAAGATTTAAAGCCCTGGATTTCTAATTTTTCTAAATACATAATGAAAAAGCAGGATTAAATAATAAAATCAAAAATGGGTTCCCCCATCGCTTTTATTATAGTTTAATTTATTGATTTTTGAAAGTTAAACATGCTAAAATAGCTAATATGATAATTTCTTTTAGCGGAGCTCCTGGCTCAGGAAAAAGTACCATCGCCCCAAAATTAGCTAATAAATTAGCTTGGCCCTGTTATTATATGGGTGGTCTAAGACGGGAAGCGGCTCGTCAAAAAGGACTTAGTTTAAGTGAATATAATAAATTAGGGGAAACTGACATCAAAACTGATCAAGAAGTGGATGAATATCAGCGAATATTGGGTCAGGAGCAGGATAATTTTGTGATTGAAGGGCGTACTTCTTGGTATTTTATCCCCCATTCTCTAAAAATTTATTTGGATGTTGAAGCTGAGGTGGGCGCTAAGCGTATTTTTGGCTCTTTACAGGTAAAAAATACTCGTAATGAAGATCAAAATTTAACTAACTGGCAGGCTGTTTTTAAAAGCAATAAGCAACGTATTGCTAGTGATAAGAAGCGCTATCAACAGTACTATCAAATTGATGTATATAATCATAAAAATTACGATTTTGTTTTAGATACTACTCATTTAAACCAAGAACAGGTTTTTCAGATGATTTATAATTTTGTTCAGCAGGCTCTTGACAAGAGGAAAAATTAATTATAATATTAGACAAGATTTACTATTATTAAACAAGATCTTAAAAACGAGATTTAACCGATCTCGTTTATAAAATTCATTAATTATATGGTTGATACCAAACTAGAATTAAAACCTGGTTTAACAGTTAGGGTTTATCAGAAAATTAAAGAATTGAACTCCAAGGGTGAAGAAAAAGAAAGAATTCAATACTTTGAAGGTTTGATTATTGCCCGTAAACACAATAAAGAGGCCGGAGCCACTATTACTGTTCGCAAAGTATCTGATGGGGTTGGAGTAGAGAAGATTTTTCCTTTAAATCTACCAACCATCACTAAGATTGAAATTAAAAAACAGGCCAAAGTTCGACAGGCTAAGCTTTATTATCTTCGTTCCGGTTATAAAAAGAAATTAAAAGAAAAAGTCGTTAAGTAATTGACGATTTTTTCCATCGGGCGAGTGGTGAAACTGGTAGACACACAAGCTTGAGGGGCTTGGGAGAGTAATCTCGTGGAGGTTCGAGTCCTCTCTCGCCCACAGCTTTTAAGGGCGCATAGCTCAGCTGGTTAGAGCACTTCGTTTACACCGAAGGGGTCCAGGGTTCGAATCCTTGTGCGCCCACCGTATTATTTAACAAATTAATATTAATTAATATCCAAATCATGAGTATTGATGAAATTTTTTTGAAAGTAAAAACAGGGATTCATAAATTTTCCCAAGGGGCTGTTAAAAAATAAATTACTCTACAAACGAAGTTTAAAAAGTTAAAACTCAAATCAGTCGATGTTGCCGATTACATTGATTTTTTATGTACTTCGGAGCCAGATTTAAATCTTTGTTTGGGTGATTTTATAGATTATGATTTTCCAACCATTGGAGCATTTTGCAATTTTATTCATCATCAACAAAATAATTAATAAAATAGGAGGAAAATGAATTCTAGGATTCCCGTTACCGCTGATATTTATCAATTTTTGGTTGATGAAATTGATCAGCTAGAAAAAAAATTATTACTTCTTCAACAGGAGGAGCTGGTGGATCAAGCTGAAGATAATGAGGATGGCTTCGTTAATCGAAGAAGCGATCAAGAAACTCCTCTAGAGTTATCCCTATTAGCTAAGAAGGCTATGTTAAAAGAATGTCGAAAGGTTCCTAAACCTGTAGATAATCAAAAAATTCAGATTGGTCATCAAGTTACTATTCGGATTAATGGCGCTATTAAAACCTTTTTGTTTAATGGTTTATCAGTTAAAGGATGGAATATCTGTAGTCAAGATAGTCCTTTAGGCCGTAAACTTTTAGGGGCTCAAGTTGGTGGTCTTATTAATTTAGGCGATCAGACCATTGAAATTATAAAGATATTTTAGTTTTAGGAGGCGATATAAGTCTCTTTTTCTTTATTTTTTTAATAAAATCCTTTAAACTTAGAGTATGAAAACTATTATTACTAATAGCGAAAAAGAGACTATTAATCTCGGTAAATTGTTAGCTAGTTATTGCCAAGGAGGTGAAATATTTGCTTTGGAGGGCGATTTAGGTACTGGAAAAACTAGATTAGCTCAAGGCATAGCCTTAGGGCTAGGTATTAAATTTAAAGTAACTAGTCCTACTTTTAATATTTTTAGAGTTTATAAAATTAATAAAAATAAAGTAATTAAAAATTTATATCATATTGATGCCTATCGTCTCAAATCAGAAAGAGATTTACTTAGTTTAGGGGTCAAAGAGTTTTTAGGGCAAAAAGATGCCGTAGTGGTTATTGAATGGGCTGATAACATTAAAAAAGTTTTTAAAAAAAATAAAATTATTAAAATTATTATCAATAATTTAAATCAAACAGATAGATTAATAAAAATATATGGGTTTAAAAATTTTTGAGTCAATAATTAGTGACAATACCAAAAAATTAGATGAGTCGGTTGGGAATAATAGCCAAATGTTTTGTAAATCATTTGAAAATATCGAAGAATTAGATAATAATGAATTAGAAAAAATGAAATTATTAGCCTTACTCCCCGAAGAACTAAGGGAAAAAAGTGTTCGAGAAAATTTTCCGCTAGAGCATATTCAAAAAATTGTAGAATTTAGAGAAAAGAAGTGCTATAAAACAGTTATTGGTTTTCATGTTTCTCCTTTAGATTTAAAAATTGGAGATTTCTTGCGGCCAGGAGCTAATAGTGATGGGGAGGTATTTTTTAGCACCAGTCTTAATAATCTTTATTTAGGAAAAACGCCTCGTTTTATCTATGCTATTGAATGTTCAGAAACCTTAATGAAGGTTGCTGACGCTAGTTTAGATTGGTACACATTGAAAGGTAATAACAAAATAATTGATAAAATAAAAATGACCCCAGAAGATATAGAAGCTTTAGGAGCCAATTTTGCTGAATGTGATTACAGCTAGTTCAGTAGTGTTTTAAGATGATTAACGAATCTTTCATCTTCCAACACACGGCGAAAGTTATAGAAGGCTGTGTAATTGCCAGACTTGGCTTTCTCCTTGTATTCATTTGTTAACACTTTTTCCAGGATAATTTCGTCGAAGACATTGTTAGTCTTCGCTTTTTTTATAATTTCGGCTAAATCATGAAGAATTAATAGTTGTACGGCGTTTTCCTTGGAAGGTGTCATTTTTTGACCATTAGCCAAATCAGCGATTATGTTTTTCACTTTTTGGCAAATAAAAGTCAGGTTTTCTGAAAAATCAGTCATCATACCCTTTGGTTTTAAATGAATATTTGTATTTGTATTTAAATTTCTAATTATTATCCCTACTGCCCCTCCCACAATTATCATATCAGCTAAGTTGAAGACCGTAAAATATTTTAATTCCAAATAATCGATAACATAACCAAAAAATAACCGGTCCAGTATATTACTTATAGCACCAAATAAAATAAATGTCAATAGATAGATATCTAGCCAATGGCCTTTTTTCTTAATAATTAAATATAATATTAAGCTAATTATAGCCAAAATAGCTAATATAATAATTGGTATTAAAAAATCCCCACCCAAGGGTAATGAAAATGATATATTGTAATTCGCAGTGAAATTAAATAAAAATATACCATCAATTATTTTATAGAAAGAATTAACCCCTAAGTTTATCGCTGAGTATTTTAAATAACGATCAGCTATAAAAAATATAGCTATCAGTAGAATAATAGCTATATTTTTAATTGAATTTTTGAATATTGATTTACTCATTTTCTTGTAATTCTGTTTTACAGGTGATACAGGCGCCGGCTGTAGGACGAGCTAATAATCGTTTTTCATTAATCATTTTGCCGCAATATTTACAGATTCCATAGGTGCCATTTTTTATTCTATCTAAAGCTTTATTAATATCTTCTAGGCTCTTTTCTAGGACTTTTTCTGTCATAATATTAGTAGAATAATCACTAATTTCTTGAGCGTTTTCATCTGGTTTATCACCATATTCCGGAAATTTAGAAGATAGATTATCTGCTTCGTGAGAATCAGGGCGAGATAAATTACTTAAATCGTCTAAAAGACGCTTCTTTTGTTCTAAAAGTTGTTTCTCAATCTCTTTGATTGTTTTTTGGTCCAATTCGTTTTCCATATTTTCGTAAATTAAAAAAACTGCATCGGCTAGTTTTATATTAGAATTATAGCTTATCTAAGGGATTTTAGCAAGATTTAGAACTTTGACAAAATAAAATCTTTTTGCTACTATTTTTTTGTGGCTAAAATTATCATAGCCACTTTTTAGAACAATTTGGAGCGGTAGTTCAGTTGGTTAGAACGCCTGCCTGTCACGCAGGAGGTCGCGGGTTCGAGTCCCGTCCGTTCCGCATTCAAACAAAACAGAGTCGATGCTCTGTTTATTGTTTTTCTTAGTAAATAAGAGATTGAAATAATAAGATATTTTTATAATTTTAAAAACCCTGGCAAAAACCAGCTAGGGCTGTAAAAGCTACCACATAGTGACCACCCAATAATATGGAATAAGATAAAAAATTAGAATTAGGTAATTTCCCATATTTTGGCTATGTCCAAAGCTTCGGCCGATGTGCAAAAATACTTATCATTTTAGCCTTAGCTATTGGTCTGGGTTAAATTTAACACACAGAATTAGAAAGAACGAGGATCCCTTTAGTCCCTAGAGGTTACAAAGAAAAGTAGGCTGTAACATAGAGGCGTTCGCTTTTACTATTATATTATAGCACAGAATTTGATCAGGAAGTAGACTTAAGATAATATACTTTTGGTTTCGATTCATTTTCCACCACTCCTTTCCAATCAGGGATGATCCCTGATAAATTTTTTACTTGGCCATTTATTTGACACAGGGGATCCACAATCCGTGATTTTAGATAGATTTTAACATCATAGTCCCTGGGATTATTTTTATACCCCTGGGGATTGTTCATTTTAGTAAACCAATTTAGTAACTTTTTATCTTGGTTATGAAATGGAGCTATTTTTGCTAAAACTTCATCATCAGTAGTATATAAATCATCCTGGGAAATATAATTATTGTTTAGAGCATAACGTAGATAATCTCTAACAGTTTGATGCATTATTACTCCTTCTTGGCTGGCATAATGCTTAGTATTTAATTCTAAAAATAATTCAGCATATTTTTGGGCCATTTGCCAGTTACTAAAGACCCAGCGGTTATTATTAATTGTTAGATTTTCAATTATTTTTTGGGCTTCCTGAGAGGTGATATACTGATAACAGACCGCCGTTCGCAGGGAATAATCAATTCGATCGGCGCAAAGATCTGGTAGGGGTTGTTCTTTTAGAGGGAAGTAAAAATCATTAAAAATATAACTAGGTTCTAATTGATATTTTTTAAGAATTTTGGGAATTTCTGATTTTTTAACAACACTTTTAAAAATATTATCTTGATGACTTTGTTGTTTGCCATTTCCCTCATTTAATACATAATCTATGCAGTGAGAAAAGGCCGAATGGGAAACATCATGAATCAGGCCAGCCACCTGCTCTTCTAGTGGTGCAGCAAATTTTTTAAGTAACCAATAGACGCCGACGGAATGATCAAATCTAGAAAATTTTCTTCCCCCAGGTTGATAAGGGGTAGTATAGCCTCCTTGGTCTATTTTTTTTAATCTTTGTAAAGCTGGGCAATTAATCAATTCTAAAATAACCGGTTCAATTATTTCTATTGGTCCATAGATAGAATCAGTAAATATCATAATTATAAATGTCAATTTATTTTAGTATTTGCGGAAAGGGAGGGATTCGAACCCTCGATACCATTACTGGCATGCAGCTTTTCGAGAGCTGTGCCTTCAACCACTCGGCCACCTTTCCAACTATTTAATTATTA
>Ga0172371_10006206_pt1 | contig 17460 bp, 16 predicted proteins | sample Lak12m_FD_114543 | JGI IMG/M metagenome (GOLD analysis project Ga0172371, IMG submission 114543) | Freshwater microbial communities from Kabuno Bay, South-Kivu, Congo - kab_022012_12m | ecosystem: Environmental > Aquatic > Freshwater > Lake | place: Democratic Republic of the Congo: South-Kivu...
ATGCCCGACGAGAACGGCTACCCGGACCTCGAGGCCTTCCGCGCCGCCGTCAGCGAGAAGACGGTGGGCTGCATGATCACCAACCCCGAAGACACCGGCATCTACAACCCGCAGATCGACAAGTACGTGGAGATCCTGCACGACGCCGGTGCCCTCGCCTTCACCGACCAGGCCAACGCCAACGGCATCCTCGGCTTCGCACGGGCGCGCGACGCCGGCTTCGACGCCTGCCACTTCAACCTGCACAAGACGTTCAGCAGCCCGCACGGCTGTGAGGGCCCGGCCACCGGCGCCTACCTGTGCACCGACGAGCTGGCGCCGTACCTGCCGGTGCCGCTCGTCACCAAAGACGGTGACCACTATCACCTTGAGTATGACCGGCCCGAGAGCATCGGCCGCGTGCGCGGGTTCCTCGGTAACTGGATGGGCGTCATCCGCGCCTACGCCTGGATCCGCAATCTGGGCCCCGAGGGGCTCAAAGAGGTCGCCGAGATCAGCGTGCTCAACAACAACTACCTCGACAACCTGCTGCTGGCCGTGAAGGGCGTCAGCCGGCCCTACGCCGAGGGCCACCGCCGGCTCGACCAGGTGCGCTACAGCCTGGAACAGCTCAAGGAGGACACCGGCGTGGGCACCGAGGCGGTGCGCGACCGCATGGTCGACTTCGGCATCCAGAGCATGTGGATGAGCCATCACCCGTGGGTGGTGCCCGAGCCGTTCACGCCCGAGCCCTGTGAGACCTACAGCAAGGCCGACCTCGACGAATGGGCGGCGGTGATCAAGCTGGCCAGCGACGAGGCATACGCCGAGCCGCAGAAGGTGCTCGATGCGCCGTACGCGCAGCCGATCGACCAGATGCGCCGCACCGAGGCGATGGAAGATCCAGAGCAGTGGGCCTTCACGTGGCGCAAGTACAAGCGCAAGTTCAGGGACAAGGTCTGAGCCGGCGGGCGGCGGGCCGGGCGCGGTATCATGGCCCGGCCCGCCGCGCCTGCGGCGGCGGCCCGTGACGACGAAAGGCGGCCGCGTGCCTCCCCAACCTGCGAGACCCACCATCCGCTTCGCCCAGGCCGCGGGCCTCACCCTGTACGTGATCACGCTGGCCGTGCTCGTGGCGTTCTTCGTCACGTTCGCCGGCAAGGGTGTGGCGAACGTGCAGCAAGGCGCCCTGCTGTTCTCCACTGCCGCCGCCGCTCTTGCCGTCGGCGGCATGGGCTGGGACGCGGTGGACCTGTGGCTGCGGGGCCGCAAGATGGCGCCGCAGCGCGTCAAGGTGCTTCGCCTGCTGGTGTTCGTCCTGGTGCTGGCCGCGTTGGGCAGCAGCTTCCTGGCGCGGACCACGGCGCCGGTGCTCGTGTTGGCGCCGTCCATGTTCGTCTATCTCTTCGTCTCGTGGCGGCCGGCCACCGGCGCACCCGCCTCCGGCCGTGGGGGTGGCGTCTCCGGGCGCGGCACTTCGGGCGCGGCCCGCACGGGGTCGCAGGGCTCGTCCCGGCAGCGGCGGGGGGGCAAGAAGCGCAAGTGATCCGCAAGAAGCTCGGCCTCATCGTGAACCCGGTCGCCGGCGTCGGCGGCCGCGTCGGTCTCAAGGGCAGCGACGGCGCCGAAGCGGTGCGGTCGGCGCTCGAGCGGGGGGCCGTGCGCGACGCTCCGCGGCGCGCACGGCTGGCGCTGGAGCGCCTCGCGCGTCTCCGTGACCACATCGAGGTCCTCACCTGGCCGGGGGAGATGGGCGAGGACGAGGCACGCGCCGCCGGCTTCGAGCCGCGCGTGCTCGGGTCCTTCGATGGGCGCCGGTCCTACATGGCCTGCGAGCTGGATCGCGTGCCCGGCGAGCCGCCGGCGATCCACTGTGCCGACTTCGTGTTCACCACGGCCGACGACACGGCCCTGGCCGCGTGCGACCTGCTCGCCGCCGGGGTGGACCTCATCCTGTTCGCCGGCGGCGACGGCACCGCACGCACCATCTGCGCCGCCGTGGGCGACGCCGTGCCCGTCATCGGCGTGCCGGCCGGCGTCAAGATCCACTCGGCCGTGTACGCCACCACGCCGGCCGCGGCCGGCGACGTGGCCGCTCTCTACCTGCACGACCGCCCCGCGGCCGTGCGCCTGCGCGAGGGCGAGGTCATGGACATCGACGAGGACGCCTTCCGCGAGGACCGCGTCTCGGCGCACCTCTACGGCTTCATGACGGTGCCCTACGCCCGCGGCCTCACGCAGAGCGCGAAAGCCGGGGGCGTGGCCGGCGAGGAGCGCGCTCTCAACGACGTGGCCGAGGACGTGGTCCGCGACATGGACGCCGACACGCTGTACATCCTCGGCCCGGGCACGACCACACGGACCGTCATGGAGCGTCTCGGCCTGCCCAAGACCCTGCTCGGCGTGGACGCCGTGCGCGGGCGCCGGCTCGCCGGCTCCGATCTGGCCGAGGCGGGACTGCTCGCGCTGCTCGACGCCGCCCCCGCCGCGCGCATCGTCGTCACTGTGATCGGCGGGCAGGGCCACGTGTTCGGGCGGGGCAACCAGCAGATCAGCCCCGCCGTCCTCCGCCGTGCCGGCATCGGCAGCGTCACAGTGATAGCCACGCAGACCAAGCTGCTTTCGCTGGAGGGCCGCCCGCTGCTGGTGGACACCGGCGACCCGGACCTCGACCGCGAGCTGTGCGGCTACGTCAAGGTCGTCACCGGCCTCGGCGAGCGCGCGATGTACAAGGTGGGCCTCTGAGGGCCCCGCTCCGGCTGGGCGGTCAGCGATCCGAGAGGCGGCTCGGCCATCGTGGTACAGTGCGCCCGTGACCGTCGGCCAAGTCATCCTCACGTTCTTCCTCGCGGCGGGAGGATACCTGCTCGGCGCCGTTCCCTTCGCGCTGCTCGTGGCTCGACACCTCCACGGCGTGGACATCCGCGAGCGGGGCACCGGCAACATCGGGGCCGGCAACGTCCGCGAGGTGCTCGGTGTGCCCGCCGCCGCGATGGTGATGACCTGCGACATGGCCAAAGGCTTCCTGCCCGCGCTGTTCGCCGTCCTGCTGCTGCCATCGTGGCCCGCGGCCGTGGTCGCCTTCATGCCGGTGCTCGGCCATCAGTACTCGGTGTTCCTGCGGGGCGCCGGGGGCAAGGGCGTGGCCACGGCCGCCGGCGCCGTCCTTCCTCTGTCACCCATCGTGTTCGGCGTCACGCTGGTGCTCTGGATCGTCACCGTGAGCGTGAGGCGGATCAGAAAGGCCGGGCCGGTGGTGGCCGCCGGCACGTACCTCGTCTCCTCGTTCGTCGTGGACCAGCCGGCCGCCTACCGCGTTCTCGCCCTGGCGATCTGCATCTCGGTGCTGGTGGCGTTCCGCAGCGAGCTGCGGGGAGTGCGGCGCGCCGGCACGGACCAGGGCCGCGAGCCTCCGGCCGGCCGTCATCCGCCCGGCTGACCCGCCGGGAGCGAGGTATCAAGCCGCTCGATCGCCACCGTCACGCACCCGAGCCCGACGTGCGTGGCGATGACGGGTCCACCGCTGACCACGGGGACCGCATCCAGCCCGAGCCGGTCGCGGAGCGCGGCCGCCACAGCTTCGGCGGCCTCGACCCGGTCGGTCTGGACGACCATCGCGTTCACGGGCCCGCCGGCGGCGAAGGCGACGGCGCGCCGCACGAGCTGGCGTAGCGCGCTCTCGAAGCCGAGCGCGACTCCCCCCTTGAGGGCGCGACCGTCTGTGGAGAACACGATGATCGGGTACAGATGGGCGAGCTGCAGCGCCCGCGCCCCGCGCCGGCTCACGCGGCCGCCTTTCACCGCCTGCTCGAGAGACGAGACCGCGCCGTACAGCGCGACCGAATCCCGTGCTGCGAGCACCCGGCGTTCGACCTCGTCGATCCCGGACCCCTGCTCGATAGCACGGGCGGCCGACTCCACGAGCAGCGCCAGGCCGACCGACACCTTGTGGGTGTCGATCACGCGGATGCGCTGCGGATCGACCGTTGCGGCAGCGCTGCGGGCGACATCCACCGTGCCCGAAAGGAGTCCGGAGAGATGCAGGGAGACGACGCTCTCGTGGTGCTCCAGCAGCCGGCTGTACACGTCGACGAACTCCGAGACGGAAGGCTGCGACGAGGTCGGCAGTCGCCGCGCGAGCGGCAGTCGCCGGTAGTACTCCGCCGCGGTCATGTCGACGCCGTCGCGGTACTCGTTGTCGTCGATCGTGAGCTTGAGCGGCACGCGCACGACGCCGAGACGGTAGGCAATCTCGTCGGGCAGGTCACACGTGGAGTCGGTCACGAGGGCGATCGTCGACCGTCGGGCGGCCAGCTGCTGCAGGATCATGTCGTCGACCTTCGTCGCCTCCAGCACGCCGAAGCGGGCCGCCTCGTCCGTGAACCGCTGCGGCGCGTTGGTGTGGATGTGGATGCGCACGCGCGTGCCGCCGCCAGCGATCACCAGCGATTCGCCCAGCGGCGCGATGCGGGCCTTCAGCGCCTCCGGGTCGAGATCGGCGCCGGAGACCAGCGCCTCCGCACAGAACCGGTAGGACGCGTCCACCTCACGGTGGGCCTCCGCGAAGATGGCGCGTGGAGCCCGTGTGGCAGGTGGGAGCACGACCGGGCTCGCGCCCGTGCGCATCGACTGCCACATCCCCTCGAGGAAGTAGACGAAGCCCTGCGCGCCCGCGTCCACGACCTTGCGTCGCGCCAGCACCGCGAGCTGATGGGGAGTCTCGGCCAGAGCGTGGCGAGCGGTCTGGAGCGCGTTGCCCAGGGCCTCGGCAAGGTCGTGCTGCGACTCGCTGTGGGCGGAGAGCGCCTCCGACCAGGACCGCAGCACCGAGAGGATCGTGCCTTCTCGCGGGCTCTGCAGCGCACCCCAGGCCGCCTGCGAGCCGGATACGGCGCCTAGCGCGAACTCGTGTGCGCTCACGCGCGAACGGTCGTCGAACGCCTGCGCGAGACCGTGGAAGAACTGGGCGAGGATCGCTCCCGAGTTGCCGCGGGCGCCGTCCAGGGCGCCGTCCGCCGCCTGGCGCACGGCATCGCCGATGCCCGTCGGCGGCCCGTGCCGGAGCCGGTCCGACGCAGCCTGCAGCGTGGCCGCCATATTGGCCCCGGTGTCGGCGTCGGCGACCGGGAACACGTTGATCAGGTCCAGGTGCTCTCGCCCCTGTACGACCGAGTAGGTCCCGGCGTACAGCGCGGCCGCGAAGCCGGGGCCGTCGAGCATGCTGAACCTCTCCTCAGGCGTGCGGTCCACAGGGTTGCTCATCGCCGTGTCAGCGCTCCTGTCAGTCCCGAGATCAAGCCGAGCCCCCGGGTTCGACACCTGAGCCTGAGTGTACATGAACGCTGTGTGTCTGCCCGCACGACACAGCCCGCCTCACCCTTGCCGAGGGACCCCGCCGGCCCGGGGCGCGCGCGGCACCAGGACCGGCGTCCTGGCCTTGTAGTCCTCGTAGTCGGCCCGGCCACCCCAGCGCTCGTCCGCCTTCTTCTCGAGCAGGGGGACGCCGCTGACCCGTGTGATCAGCAGGAGCTCGAACAGGGGGGAGACCAGCGTCACCAACTGCCAGCCGCGGAGCACGGGAAGGGCGACGAGCGCCACACCGACCCAGAGGACGATCTCACCGAAGTAGTTGGGGTGGCGCGACCAGGCCCAGAGGCCGGTGCTGATGAACGCGCCACGATTGCGCGGGTCGGCGCGGAACCGGCTCTTCTGGACGTCGGCCACCGCTTCGAGCCCGAACCCGAAGCACCAGACCGCGACGCCGGCCGCGGCGAGCGCGCCGAGGCCGTCGCGGTGGCTGGTGGTGATGGCGGCCAGAGCCGCCCCCGCCGTCAGCGTCACCCAGAGACCCTGCAACGTCCACGTGGTCAGGAAGCGGCCGAACGAAGCCTTGATACCGTCGAAGCGGTCATCCCTGCCCGCCCTGCGCACGCGACGGGACAGATACGTGCCGAGCCGGGCCGCCCAGACCACGACCATGGCGAGCAGCACGAACGAGCGCGCGTCCGGTGAGGGGCTCAAGGCGACCGCCACGGCGGTGACGGTGACGAACGTGAGGCTCCCGGTGAGGTCGTAGAACTTCTCCGTCTGAAGGAGGTACGCGGGCACGAACGCCAGCCACTGGATCACGAACGCGAGCGCGACGCACAACGCGAACACCGGCACCGCGCCGAGCGTTGCGCCACCCTGGCTGCCGGCGAGCGCCACGCCGGCGCCGGCGAGAAGCACGACGGGCACTGCGACCAGTCCACGGCGATCCGACTGTCTCATGCTGCTCCGCCCTCCCCCCGGTCTCTCCGGAAACGTGGCCGACTGCGGTTATACCCGGCCTGGCCGCGCCGGATGCGGTACGCTGGCAGCGCCATGGTACCTGACCCGTACGAACACGACAGAGGAGTGCCCGATGCCTCGCGTCTCACTGAGCACCCCAGCCCCTGACTTCATGCTGGCGGACTTCACGGGCGCACCCGTCTCGCTGAGCGACTACCGCGACCGCAGGAACGTCCTGCTGGTCTTCAACCGCGGCTTCACCTGACCGTTCTGCCGCCGGCACCTGGCGCAGTTGCGCCGCGACCACTCCCAGTTCGAGAGCCGAGACGTGACCGTCATCGCCGTTGGTCCGGAGGACGCCGAGGCCTTCGCGCGGTACTGGCAGAAGGAGGGACTCCCGTTCGTGGGGCTGCCCGACCCCAGGCACTCCGTGCTCAAGCTGTACGGGCAGGAGGTGAAGCTCTTCAAGCTGGGCAGGATGCCGGCCCAGGTGCTCATCGACAAGGCCGGTTTGGCCCGCTACGTGCACTACGGGCACGACATGAGCGACATCCCCGCCAACGCGGAGATCCTGGCGCTCGTGGACGGCATGCAGTCGGAGCGCCCGGGCGCCGCCTCCCGCATCGCCTAGACGCACGTTCCCCCCGCTCCTAGACGTGCGTACCATCGCGCGCGGCGAGCGGATGCCCGAGGTTTGTACCAGCGCAGGATGAAACCGGGGGGGGCAGGACGATGATGCAGATGCGGACCATGCCGAGCGAGGCGCGACCAGTGCTCGCGGGCGGCCGGGAGCACGAGTACTGGATGGCTGACGGACTGCCCGCGGACGTGCGACGCCGGGGCGAGATCGTGTTCGATGTGCTCTCCAACGTGCCGCTCCAGCAGCCGGCCGTCGTCGTCGTGGGTGACGGCCGCACGGTGGCCGTGAACGCCGCGCTTCTCGGCCTCGCCGGCGGGGACCCGGAGGACTACCTGGACCGCGATTGGGCGGACTTCATGCCGGCCTGGCCGCGTCGCGCGTCCCTCTTCCGTCCGGGCACGCAGATCTTCGAGGAGCAGCTCCGCGGCGCCTCCGGCAGGCAGCTGTGGGCGCGCGTGTCCCTGGGTCCGATCTCGCGTCTCGGCGAGTCCGATCCCGTCGGTTTCGTCCTCTTCATCTCGAAGCCCGATCTCTGCGTCGTGGACCAGGACGAGGTCTGCCGCCTGCGCAAGGGTCTGGACCTGCTCGCGGACGTCCCGACCGACTACGTGGTCGAGGTCGACCGTACCGGGACCATGAGCTTCGTGAGCCCGTCGTTCTGCCGGGCTGTGGGCGCCCGCGAGGCGGAGCTGGTCGGGCGCCCGTTCCTCTCCCGGGTGTGCGTGGACGACCGTGCCGCGGCCGCCGCGGCCCTCGCCGAGGCACGGCGGGCGCCGTTCTGCGGCGAGATGCGCGCTCGTCTTGCGGCCGATCGCTGCACCGACGTCGTGTGGCAGATGGAGGCCGTCATCGGCGACGGCGTCACCGGCCTGGACCTGGTGGGCCGCGTGCAGCCACGCGCCTGACGCTATAAACCTCCGTGACAGCGAATTTAGCACTGGATTCACCTCGCCAAAGTTCTACAATATGCATCACCAGCGGCTGTGGAGGGAGTCTGCCGCTTCCGCGTTCCCAGCGCCGGGTACGCGCGAGCTCCTCCGCGGCTAGTCCACGGGGCGCCAAGGAGTGGAGCTCACCATGAAGGTACTCATCGTCGGGACCGGTGGGGTCGGCGAGTCGATGGCCCAGATCGCCAAGCGGCGCGCGAACTCGTCCGAGTGGCTCGAGAAGGTGGTCCTCGCCGACTACGACCTGGCCAAGGCCCAGGCCGCGGCCGACAAGCTCAAGGACCCGCGCTTCGTGGCCGAGAAGGTCGACGCCTCCGACGCCGACCAGGTGGCCGCACTCGCCAGGGGCATGGACATCGACATCATCTGCAACCTCTGCGCCCCCGAGTTCAACCCGATGCTGCTGCAGGCCGCCCTCAAGGCAGGCACACACTACCTCGACACCGCGATGACCACCTCTGAGCCGCACCCCGAGGGCAAGATCGGCCCGACCGGCGTCAAGCTCGGCGACAAGGAGTTCCCGCTCGGCCCCGAGTTCGAGAAGACCGGCAGGCTCGCCCTCGCCGGCTTCGGCGTCGAGCCCGGCATGGCCGACTACTTCGCGCGGTACGCCGCCGACCACTTCTTCGACGAGATCGACGAGATCGGCATCCGTGACGGCTCCAACCTCGAGATCCCCGGTGCCAAGGGCATCGCCTTCGGCTTCTCCATCTGGACCACCATCGAGGAGTGCACCCAGCCGGCCATCATCTGGGAGAAGGACAAGGGCTGGTACACGGTCGAGCCGTTCGCCGAGCGTGAGATGTTCTTCCTGCCCGAGGGCATCGGCGAGGTCGAGATCGCCCACGTCGAGCACGAGGAAGTCATCAACCTCGGCCGCAGCGAGGGTCTGCTCAAAGGCAACAAGAAGGCCACCTTCAAGTACGCGCTCGGCGACGAGTTCATGGAGGCCATGGAGATCTTCAAGTCGATCAACATCGACAAGAAGGAGCCCATCAGGGTGAAGGGCGTCGAGGTGGCGCCGCGCGACGTCATCGCCGCCGCCGCCCCCGACCCCAACGAGATCGGCAAGAAGTACGTGGGCCAGACGGCCGCCGGCACCTGGGTGCGCGGCAAGAAGGACGGCATGGTCCGCGAGGTCTATCTCTACCAGGTCGCCGACAACCAGGAGTGCGTGCAGAAGTACGGCACGCAGGTCGTCGTCGCCCAGACCGCCTTCACGCCGGTGGTCACGCTCGAGCTGCTGGCCGAGGGCAAGCTGCAGGGCTACAAGGGTAACCCCGAGGCCGGCGTGCACGTGCCCGAGGAGTTCAGCGCCGACGACTTCGTCGCACTCATGCCCGAGTACGAGTTCCCCGGCGGCCTGATGGAGATGGACTCCGAGTACAAGCGCCACAAGGACCACCACGACCTCACAGCGCCGCTGGGCAAGTAAGGGCGAGAGTGACGGGCGCCGGCAGGGCCGGCGCCACAGAAGAGCAGCGGGCCGCCCCCTCGGGGCGGCCCGCTGCCGTCCGGGGTCACGGCAGCGCCTGCTCCAGCTGCGGGAGCGTGGCACGCGCGGCCGGCGCGTCACCGCGCACCACCTGCCGCGTCAGCGACTCCACCTGACCCGACAGGCCCGCGAGCGCTCCTCCGGCGGCCTCCAGGCTGGCGGCGGCGTTCGCGCCTGTCTGGCTCACCGCCGCGATGCCGTCAGCGGTGAGCCCGCCCTGCAGTGCGCCGCGCACGCTGTCGAGGTAGGCCTGCAGGCTCGTGAGGGCTCCGCGCCGCGTGCCCGACACCTCGGTGGGTGCCACGCCGGCGGCCTCCTCGGCCCGCCTGCGGCAGTAGTCGGCGATGCCGCCTGACCACGAGGCGGCCGCCGTCTGCTCCGCGGCGGCCACCAGCGCCTCGGCCTCGGCGGTGGCCTGCAGCAGCGCCTCCGCCTTGTCGGCGCTCAGCTCGCCGGCGGACGACGCCTCCTGGGCCGCCTCGTCCGCCTCCTGCACCGCCTCGTCCGCCTCCTGCACGCTCGCGTCCACTTCCGCCGCCGCCTGCTCTTCTGAGAGCGACGCGACGTCCTGCGGCGGCGGTGTGGCTACGCTGGGCGTCGGCAGTGGCGTGGGCGCCACCGCGGCGAGGACGATGATGACGACGAGCTTCTTGTCCAAGGAGCGCTGCCTGCGTGGTCGCCGTCCCTGAGCGCGGCCGACCGCCCGTGCGTCCGGGGGCAGCCCGCGCCTGACAGGTCATGCGTGCGGTATCGACTCCGGCGGCATGGGGCTTGAGTCCCGGCGCGTTCGCCGGGTCTATACTGCTGTTGAGGGGATCCGCCCGGTCGGCTCCGGCCTGCGCCTGCGTTCCGCGGGGCGGGCGGGGCGGCCGTGAGGCCGCCGTGAACCGCGCACAAGGGGGACTGGCATGGCGCTCGGTGTGATTGCTCGCGTGGGCGCGCGCCGGTGGCGCCTGCGGCCGCCGGCGCTCATCGCGGCCGCTGTCCTGGCGGCCGGGCTGGCCGCAGGCCTGGGCTCCGTGCTGCCGGCAGGTCCGGCGGCGGCGTCCACTCCTGCCGCGTCACCCGCCGCCGACAGGGTCGTGCTGCGCATCGGCTGGACCAACGACCCCGACAACCTCAACCCCTTCGTGGGCGCCGAGACCTCGTCCTACGAGATCTGGCTGCTCAACTACGACTTCCTCGTCGGCTACTCGCTCGACCTGCAGCCCACGCCCGGCCTCGCGACCTCCTGGGAGACCTCGGCCGACGGCAAGGTGTGGACCTTCCACCTGCGCGAAGGCGTGAAATGGCAGGACGGCGTCGCGTTCACGGCCCGCGACGTGGCCTTCACCTACAACTACATCGTCGAGAACCAGATGGGCGCCTTCTCGAGCCTCACCAAGTACATCAAGGAGGCGGTGGCCGTCGACGACCTCACCGTGGAGATCCGCTGCTCGCGGCCCAAGGCCAACATGATCAGTACGTGGATCCCCATCCTGCCGGAGCACATCTGGAGCAAGGTGAGCCCCAAGGCGGCCGGTGCCTCGTACCAGAACCGGCCACCGATTGTCGGCACCGGCCCCTTCCAGGTCGAGGAGGTGAAGAAGGGCGACTACGTGCGCATGGTCGCCAACCCCGCTTTCTGGGGCCAGAAGCCGACGGTGGACGAGATCCTCTTCGTCACCTACCAGAACCCCGACACCATGACGCAGGACCTCCTCGGGGGGAGCCTGGACGCCGCCTGGGGCATACCGCCGGCGCAGTTCCCCAAGCTGCAGGCGACGCAGGGGCTGCAGGCCATCTCCTACAACCTGCTCACCTGGGACTACCTGGCGATGAACTGCTACGAGGGACCCAGCCGCGGCAACCCCGTCCTCCGGGACGTCAAGTTCCGCCAGGCGCTCAACTGGGCCCTCGACCGGCAGCGCATCGTCGACCTCGCCTGGGGCGGCAGGGGCAAGCCCGGGACGACGATCATGACGCCTGACTCGTGGGTGGACCCGGACTTCCACTGGCAGCCGCCGGCCGACGTGCTGTTCACGTTCGACCCCGCGAAGGCGAAGCAGCTTCTCGACGCGTCCGGGTACGTCGACGCCGACGGCGACGGCGTGCGCGAAGACAAGAAGGGCCGGCCCATCGAGCTGCGCCTGTGGGCCCGTTCGGAGTCGCCGGAGAGCCAGAAGACGGGCAGCCTCGTCACCGGGTGGCTGCGCGACCTGGGGCTCAAGATCCGCTACCAGGTGATCGACGACGGCATCTACTACGACAGCATCTGGGGCTACCAGGGAAACACCTTCAGCCCCGACTTCGACCTGTACCTGTGGGACTGGGACGGCTACGCCGACCCGGGCGACACGCTGGCCAGCTTCACGACGGCGCAGATCGAGAACTGGAACGAGCCCGCCTGGTCCAACGCAGAGTTCGACGCGGCCGTGGACGAGGCCAACACGACCATCGACCCGCAGGCGCGCAAGGAGCCCGTGTGGCGCGCCCAGCAGATCTTCTACGACCAGACGCCGGAGATCGTCACCGACTACCCGGACAAGCTCGAGGCCGTCGACACCTCGCGCTGGGAGGGCTGGAAGCGTATGTACGGCGGCAGCGGCGCTGCCTTCTACACCAGCTACGTGCGCGACAGCTATCTGAACCTGAAGCCCAAGGCAGCCGCGACCGCGCAGAGCGGCTCCGGCCTCACCTGGCTCTGGGTCGCGGTGGCTGTGGTCGTCGTGCTCGCGGTGGCCGTGTGGCTGCTGCTGGCGCGGCGCCGGCGTACGGCCGCCGAGGAGGAGTGAGGCCGGCGGCGGGGGCTGCGCCTCCGCCGGCCCGCGGCCGGCCGGCACGCTCCGGTCAGCGCCGGTAGACCTGCACCAGGTCCTTGCCCGTGCGCTTGGCCGCGTACAGGGCCGCGTCGGCGCAGGCCACGAGGTCGTCCATCTCCTGCGCCGTGGCCGGGCACTCCGCCACACCGATGCTCACCGTGAGGCGGACGCGCGGCCCGCCCTCGGCGATGGGGAACCCGGCGGCCGCGATGGTGGCTCGCAGCCGCTCGGCGAGCGCCGCCGCGCCCTCGGTGTGGCCGTGCGGCGGCGGTTCGCCGGTCGCGGGCGCGGCCGGGTCGCCCGCGTCCTCGCCGTCGTCGCCCTCCTCCGCTTCTTCCGGCGTATGCCGCGAGCATCGCCCGAGCGGCGTGTTGGGCAGGATCACGGCGAACTCCTCACCCCCGTAGCGCGCCGGCAGGTCCACGTCGTAGCGCAGGCCGCTGGTGAGCAGGCGGGCGAGGGAGCGCAGCACGGCGTCGCCCGCCTGGTGCCCCCAGGTGTCGTTCAGCACCTTGAAGTCGTCGATGTCGATCATGAGCAGCGACACCGGCGTGTCGTAGCGGCGGGCGCGGGTGAGCTCCTGGTCGAGCCGCTCGTAGAAGGTGCGGTGGTTGGGCAGGCCGGTGAGGCCGTCGACGGTGGCGAGCGCCTCGATGGTCGCGTACAGGCGCGCGTTGTTGAAGGCGATGGCGACCTGTTCGCCGAAGGCCAGCAGGAAGGCGAGCTCGTCGTCAGTGAACACCCGCTCGGCCTCTGTCTCGATGAGCACGAGCATGCCGAGGGCCTCGCCGTGGAAGCGGAGGGGCACGCCGAGCAGCGACTTCTCGCCGCCCGCATCCATCAAGGCGCGCAGGTTCGGGTGCACGGCCGGGTCGGAGATCCTCACCGCGAACACGAGCCCGTCGGCCAGCGCGATGCGGTCGTCGGGTGTCTCTGAGAGCGGCGAGACGGTGCCGACGGGATCGTGGCGGCCGAGCCCCTCGGGGCCGAACCGCGCCCGCGTCACGAAGGCATCCCGGCGGAGGTCGTACTCGTAGATGAAGGCGACGGGCATGCCGACGGCCTCCGCCGCCAGTCGCGCCACGGTCGGCAGCAGCTCGTCGATGTTCAGCGTCGAGGTCACCGCCCGGGCTGCCTCGAGCAGCGCCTGCAGCCAGCGGTTGTGCACCTCCGCGCGGCGGTGCTGCCGGGCGTTCGCCAGGGCCACCGCCGCCTGTTCCCCGATGGCGGCGGCGAGCTCGCGTTCGGACGGGTCGAAGTCGCGCTCCGCCTCGGACTCGATCAGGATCAGGACGCCGATCAGCTCCGGGCCGACGACGAGAGGGACGGTGAGCCATGTCTGCTCGCCCCATTTGTCCATGTCGGCCGCATCGACGGGGTCGAGGTCGGGATCCGAGCGCCGCTGCTGGACGACCTGCGCCGTGTGCAGGCTGTCCAGCCCGCCGGTGTGCGTGCGCATGTCGTAGGACGCGCCGGCGAGCTCATCGGCGACGCCCGGACGCGGGTCTCGCTCCCAGAGGCAGCGGAACTCGGCGCGCTGCGTCCGCGGCTCGTACTCCCAGATGATGCACTCCTGGCTGCCGAGCGCCTCGCCGGCGATGCGTGCGACCTCGGCGAGCACCTCGTCGTACTCGATGCTGGCGGCGATCCGCCTGCTGGTGTCGAGGAGCAGGACGAGCTCGTCCAGCGCCGCCTCGCGCTCGGCAAGCGCGGCGCGGAGCTGCGCGTTCTCGGCGCACAGCCGCGCGGCGTCGGCCTGCAGCGGCGCGAGGTCGGTGCGCAGCTCCTGCTCGTGGGACGGACCGCCCGTGTGCCCCGCGGCCCCTCCGGGTGTGATGGTCTCCGACATCAGACTCCCGGCAGCGTGTAGTCGGGGTATCGTCGCAGGGCGGCCCGGGCTTGAGCGCGGGGTGATCTGTGTCCCCGCTGAGGGTGATGGGCGGCACCCGGCGGCCTCCGCCGCCTGAGGTGTCCGCCGACACGCCCTGCGGGTAAGATGCAGGCTGCGGAGCGGCTCGTGGTCCGGTGACTGCCGCGGTCTTCAAAACCGTCTGCGGGGCAGTGATCCTGTCCTGGGTGGGTTCGACTCCCATGTCGCTCCGCCAGCGTTTACCCCCGCCGGTACTGGTAGAATCACCCGCGCATGCCCGCAGCTGAGTTGGCGCGGGCGCGAGAACCTCTACGCAGAAGGGTGCCGCAATGGCAAAGTGGTTCGGCTACGCCGGGATCTTCATCGTCAGCGTGTTCGTCATGGACGCGGTCCTCGTGCTGGTCGCCCTGCTGGCCGGCATGGCCAGCGCCGAAGCCATGCGGCTCGTCGCCGGGCCCTTCACGATCATCATAGAGGTCATCCTCGCGGCCCTCATCACGTATCTCATCGTGCGGCCCCGGCCGGAGCCGGTGCGCGACCTCGAGGCCCAGCGCAAGGGTGAGGAGTACCTGCTCGAGATCGCGCGGCGCGAGGCGGCCGAGGAGCAGTTCCACCTCGACGAGGACCGCCTGCACGATGTGCGGGCGCGGCTGACCCTCTGGCAGCAGGCGCGGGAGCTGCGCGCCTCCGTCCAGGAGGCCCTCGCGGTGCTCGGCGACGGCGATGTGCGGACTGCCGACGGCAAGTCGATGCGCGAGGAGCTCAGCTGGGCGCTGAAGTACGCCGACACCATCGACCCGCTGCGCACGAAGCCACCGGCCGACGCCTCCTGAAGCCGGGCGCCGCCGTATGAACGCGGCCCGGCGGACGGTGTACGAGTCGCGGTGGCGCCGGGGCCGCAGGCGTCGCCGGCGCGTGCTCCTGGCCGCCGTGCTCGTGCTCGCGTGCGCGGCGGCTGCCGGCGCCGCACTAGCGTTCACCGGCCGCGGCGCCGGGGCCCGGGCAGGCGCCGCCGCCGTCTCTCCGCCGGCCGCCGTCTCTCCGGCGCCGTCGCCCTCTCCCGAGCCCGTCGCCGTCGTCGCGCTCGGGGCCGTGAAGGTCCACGGTGGCGAGACCGCGCGACTCCGCTACCGCATCGACGACCCACAGGGGCGCCGCTGGGCGGTGAAGCTGCGGGTGCTCGACCGCGCCGCCGCCGCCGTCCGCACCCAGGGGCTCGGCGACGCCGTGGCCGCCGGCGTCGAGCACGCCGCCGCGTTCCGCGTGCGTATCCCGGTGGGAGAGTACACCTGGCTCGTGCACGTGCAGTATGCACAAGGCGCGGTCGAGGCGACGTCCACGCCGAAGCGCCTGACGGTGCTCAAGGCGCTGCCGCCGGCGTTCCCCGGTGCGAAGGCGGTTGCCAAGGCCATCAAATGGGCCAAGGGCCGCGACTCGAAGACCGCGGTGGCCGTGGTCGACAGCCGCGGCGGGCTGCACGGCTGGCACGAGCACGTGCGCTTCACCGGCGCCAGCCTCGTGAAGGCCATGCTGCTCGTGGCCTACCTCCGCAAGTTCCCGCACGCCGCCGGCCTCGACGTGACGGCGACGAAGATGATCGAGGAGTCCGACAACGCCAGCGCCTTCGCCATCCAGAACGCGGTCGGCATGTCGGGAGTCACGAAGGTCGCGAAGCTGGCGAAGATGCAGGACTTCGAGGCGGCCGGCACGTGGATCGACTCGAAGGTGTCGGCCGCCGACCAGGCACGGTTCTTCTACGACTACCTCAACTACGTGCCCGCCTCACGCCGCACCTTCGCGCGCAGGCTGCTCCACGGCATCACGCCCATGCAGCGCTGGGGCATCCCCGCGGCGGCGGGGCCGGACGGGTGGACGACCTACTTCAAGAGCGGCTGGCTGGAGATGGACAACGTGCTCATGGGCCAGGCGGCCTGGGTGGAGAAGGGCACGGTCAAGTGGTCGGCGGCGGCGATGACCGACGAGAACCACACCAAGTCCTACGGCTGGGACACGCAGAAGGGGTTCGCCGGGCTGCTGCTAGGGCACGAGCCCACCCCGGCGTACCTGGCGCGGGTGCTGGAGTAGCGTGGCGCGGCTGCGTACGCCCGGCGCCGCGCCGTCCGCCGCCCGGCCGCAGGCGCCGGCGGTTCACTCCGGGTAGTCGATCTCCTCGACCGTGAGGTCGCGGTCGCCTCTGGGCCGGCGCCAGTGCACGGTCGCGCCCACACGCGCGTCGAGCAGCGCCGCAGCGAGCGGCGAGACGTAGCTGATCCTGCCCTGCTCCGGGTCGGCTTCGTCCTCGCCGACGATGGTGTACGTGAGCCTCGCGCCGTCCTGCCGCTGTGTCACGGTGACTGCCGCGCCGAACTTGACCATGCGGCGCGGCTGGCCCTTGGGCTCGACGAGGATCGCCGTCTCGAGCCGCTTCGTGAAGTACCTCAGGTCGCGGTCCACGTAGGCCAGCTCCTGCTCGGCGAGGCCGTTGTCCTCTTCGCGCTCGGCCTGTGCGAGGAGCTCCAGGCGCCGCTCCTCGAGCTCCCCGACGCGCTGCTCCAGCTTACGCAGCCCAGCCGGCGTGACGTAGTTGGGATGGTCGCTGATCTGCCGTTCGGGCAGTCCCTCGTCGGGCATACCCCCGTCGGGTTCCTTGACGAATGCTCGGCTCATCGGGTCCTCGTGAACGTCGCTGGCGTGAAGCGGGACCGTGCGCCGGTCCCCTCGTGAGACTTCGACGCGCACGCGCGTCCTCCCCCCGGTTTAGTCCCCCCGAGGGCTGAGGGTACAAACCCGGCGAGGCGCGGCCCGGGGCCGTGGATGCGAACCGAGACCGAGGTGGATAGCGATGCTTGACCCCAAGATACAGGACGCCATCAACGCGCAGATCAACTGGGAGTTCTACTCCGCGTACCTGTACCTCTCCATGGCGAGCCAGTTCGCCGAGAGCGGCATGCCCGGCGGGCAGAGCTGGATGACGGTGCAGTACCAGGAGGAGATCGCGCACGCGCGGATCATGTTCAACTACGTGCTCACCAGGGGTGGCCGGGTGTGGCTGGCGCAGATCGATCAGCCGCGCACCGAGTGGCCCGACGGCCTGACCATCTTCCAGGACGCGCTCGCCCACGAGGAGGAGGTCACGCGCCGCATCCACGAGCTGGCGTCGCTGGCCCTGGAGCTCAAGGACCATGCCACCTACAACTTCCTCCAGTGGTTCATCGCCGAGCAGGTGGAGGAAGAGGAGAGCGCTATGGACATGGTGCAGAAGTTCCGCATGGCCGGCGAGCACCCCGCGGGGCTGTACCAGCTCGACAAGGAGCTGGCGCTGCGCGTGTACAACGAGCCGGCTCCCCTGGCGGCGTCCGGCGCCTGAAGCCCGTCGCCGGCTGACCCTTCGCCCGGCCCGCGCCGGTCGCGCCTGGCCCGGCCCTGCCGCGCACGGCACTGCCCATCGGCGCCGGCCC
>Ga0172371_10006207_pt1 | contig 17460 bp, 9 predicted proteins | sample Lak12m_FD_114543 | JGI IMG/M metagenome (GOLD analysis project Ga0172371, IMG submission 114543) | Freshwater microbial communities from Kabuno Bay, South-Kivu, Congo - kab_022012_12m | ecosystem: Environmental > Aquatic > Freshwater > Lake | place: Democratic Republic of the Congo: South-Kivu...
AAGGTTCGCCCTGAAAGGAATTCCTGATTTCCTGAGTTCCAAATCATCTCCGGCTTGGCTGCGGCATTGCCGCGATGCGCCTTTTTGCGGCCATTTGCTCTTTTCAGGTTGAGTCGTTCCGGCTCAGTACCTGCCGTTCCCGTTGCTCAGACCGGGGATGGCAGGACTGCCTTCCCAGGGCTGCGGGTCGTTCCAGGGGATGTCGGACTCGTTGCCGGTCGTCGCGCAGCCAGCGGCCAGCGCCAGGCACACCGTCAGCAACAAGAGAAGCAGCCTCGCGCCAAAAGCCCCGGCATCCGCCGAGCGTGAATCAACGGAAGAGAACATCGCCATCCTGTGCCGGCATCTGCTGCCAGTCGCCCAGGATGTCGGCGATGCCGATCTTCTGGGTTCGGCTGGCCTGGATAAGGCGGATCTTCGTGACAAACTTTTCCTTCTCGTCGCCGCGCACGGGACGCCTGACGTACAGCTCGACCGGCGTCATCGTGCCCTGTTCGTCGAACACTTCGGAGAGGCACTCGTCGGTGAGCTTGACCACGACAAAGTTCCACTGTGTGTTGACGGCGACAATCGAACCCTTCTCGCCCGGTTCCATCCGCACGATCCGCAGCGGGGTCTCAGCCACGCCGCCGCCCGGGGTAGGGCCGATCTGCCTGTCGGGCGTTCTGAGTTTCTTGATCTCGTCCTTGAGTTGCTTGACGAGTTCCTCGAGTTCTCCCTTTTCCTTGGTGAGCGTATCTCTCTGGCCCTCAAGATCGGCGACCTGCGCTTCGAGAGCCCGCTTTTCCTGTTTCAAGCCTTCGATCTCGCTTTCAAGCTGGCTGACTTTCGTTTCCAGCCTGGCGATCTGGTCCTTAAGGTCCACGATTTCCTTCAGGCGGGAGCGCAGAGTGCCTTTGCGTTCGTTGAGCTCGGTAATGGTTCGCACGAGCTCTTCGCGGATGTCGGCGAGCTGCTGCCTGGTTTCGTTCAAGCGGGCGAGCTGGGAGGCAGACTTGTTGACGAGGTCGTCAAGCACCTCCTGCATCGTGCCGGGCCCGGAAGTCATCTTCAGGCCGGTGGCGGGGTCGCGCAACGGCTGAATGGTGACGGGGTCAATCTGGTAGTACTGCATTAGCTGGATCTTCCTGGAGTTCAGGTCCAGCCTCGGCACGTCCTGGACTTCGAGCTGCGACTTGTACTTGTCCCAGAAATCCGACCGCTCGGGGGCGTCCAGCTCCTGGGCCGAGCATTCCGACAGGTCTTTTGCCGGATACACCGCCGCCCTGGGCTCGGCCGCCGCGCTCTCTATCGTGGTTCCGAGCTGGACTATGGTGCGCTCGAGCTTCTGGGTTCGGCCCTTAAGCAGTTCCCTCTTGTTGAACAGCAGTATGCCCAGCACCAGGGAGCCGATGCTGAAGAGAAGGAGGAACACTACCATTACTTTGAGAAGCTTTCCCATGAGAAACTCCTGTTGTCTGTCGAATGCTGACAGGGAAGCTACGACAAATCGTCGGGATACTGCAACAAGAAAGCGACACAATAAAGCGCGACGGCGCGCAAGGAAAAGCCGCGCTTCGGCCATTATTGGCTTGCATGCGCGGCGTCCGCATGGTTGTATAATTCCGGGTCCTGCGCGGGCGGCGCAGGGCGAGGGGGAGGTTCATGGTCGAGGGCAAGTCTGACGCAAGATACGACGCCGGAAGCATAACCGTTCTCGAGGGAATGAAGGCCGTGCGGATGCGTCCCGCGATGTACATCGGGGACACTTCCGTCCGCGGGCTTCATCACTGTGTCTACGAGGTGGTGGACAACAGCATTGACGAAGTCCTTGCCGGTCATTGCGACCGGGTCCAGGTGATTCTCAACGCCGACGGGTCCTGCACCGTCATAGACAACGGGCGGGGCATTCCCGTGGACATGCACGCCACGGCGAAGAAGCCGGCGCTGGAAGTGGTCCTCACGACGCTTCATGCCGGAGGCAAGTTCGACAACCAGTCCTACAAAGTGTCCGGCGGCCTGCACGGCGTGGGCGTGTCGTGCGTGAACGCGCTCAGCGAATGGCTGGAGGTCGAAGTCCGGCGCGACGGTCAGGTCTATCACCAGCGGTTCGAACGCGGGGTGACGGCCTCCCCGATGACCGTGCTCGGCAGCACGCGCGGAACGGGCACGAAGGTCACCTTCTACCCGGATGCGACCATATTCTCGACGATCGTCTTCGAGTGGGACATTCTCGCCGGCCGTCTTCGCGAGCTTGCCTTCCTCAACAAGGGTGTCGAGATACAACTCAGGCAGGAAGAGCCGCAGCGCGAGGAAATTTTCAAGTACCAGGGCGGCATCGGCGAGTTTGTGCAGCACCTGAACCGCAGCAAGAACCCGATCCACCCGAAGGTCATCTGCCTCGAGTGCGAGCGGGACAGCGTCCAGGTCGAGATCGCGATGCAGTACACCGAGGCCTACAACGAAAGCGTGTCCTGCTTCGCCAACAACATAAACACCATAGAGGGCGGCACGCACCTGAGCGGCTTCCGCTCCGCGCTGACCCGCACGATCAACACGTACGCCAAGGCGAACAAGCTCATCAAGAACGACACCGAGGCGATGTCGGGCGACGACATACGCGAAGGGCTCACGGCGATCGTCAGCGTGAAGGTGCCACGGCCGCAGTTCGAGGGGCAGACCAAGACCAAGCTCGGCAACAGCGAGGTCCAGGGGCTGGTGGAGTCGATCGTCAACGAGGAGCTCTCCACCTATCTCGAGGAGAACCCGTCCGTCGCCAGGCGGATAATCGAAAAGGCGGTGCTGGCGGCGCGCGCGCGCGCCGCGGCCCGCAAGGCCAGGGACCTCACGCGCCGGAAAGGCGCGCTGGACAGCGCCGGCCTCGAGGGGAAGCTGGCCGACTGCTCTGAGCGGGACCCCGCCCTCTGCGAGCTGTTCATCGTCGAGGGGGACAGCGCCGGCGGCTCCGCGAAGCAGGGGCGGAACAGAGGCTTCCAGGCCGTGCTGCCGCTCCGCGGCAAGGTGCTTAACGTCGAAAAGGCCCGCCTGGACAAGATACTCAACAACAAGGAGATCAGGACGCTTGTGACTGCCGTCGGGGCCGGCATAGGCGATGAGGATTTCGACGTCGGCGGTGTGCGGTACCACAAGATCATCATCATGACCGACGCCGACGTGGACGGGGCTCACATCCGAACGCTGCTTCTCACCTTCTTCTACCGCCAGATGCGCCCCCTCATCGAACACGGTCACGTCTACCTGGCCCAACCGCCGCTGTACAAGGTGACGCACCGCAAGCAGGAGGAGTACATAGAAACCGAAGAAGCGCTCACGAAGAAGCTGTTCGAGCTTGGCGCCGGGGACGTCGCGCTACAGTGCGATTCCATGGGCGGCAGGACTTTCAAGGGCCGCGAGCTGCGCGCCGTGCTTGAGTCCCTGAGCCATGTCGACCAGATCACCCACAGCCTCGCAAGAAAAGGCATCTCGTTCGAGGAGTACCTCGAACTGAGGCACAAGGAGACCGGCGCGTTCCCGAAATACGTCGTCACCACCGACGCCGGCGAAGAGGCGGAACGCAGGCACTACGTTTACACGGACCAGGAACTGACCAGGCTGCGCGAAGAGGTGGAAAAACGCATCGGCAGGCAGCTCGAGCTGTCCGACGGCGGGCAGGTGGAGGCGGGCGACGAAGCAGCCTTCAACTGGACGGAGATCTTTGTCTCCCAGTCGATGGGCCGCCTGGTCTCCGCCCTCGAGAAGAAAGGCTTCAGCCCTGCCCACCTGCGCTGGTCCGAGGAGCCATGCTTCTTCCTGGCCAACGGCGGCGAGGGGCGCACGCCCGTGCACTCGCTGCAGGACCTCCTGCAAACCGTCAGGGATCTCGGCCGCAAGGGGCTGTCCATCCAGCGGTACAAGGGGCTGGGCGAAATGAACCCGGAGCAGCTTTACGAGACCACAATGAACCCGGACACCAGGAAGCTGTTGAAGGTGAACGTCGAGCACCCGGCAACAGCCGAGGAGATATTCACGACCCTTATGGGCGAGGAAGTGGAGCCGCGCAGGCGGTTCATAGAGGAAAACGCCCTCAACGTCCGCAACCTCGACATCTGAGCCTGAAGCCATGGATTCTGAAGAAAACTCCCTCGGGCGCGTCGCCGACATAAACATCGACGAGGAGATGCGCTCCTCGTACATCGACTATTCCATGAGCGTCATAGTCGGGCGCGCCCTGCCGGACGCCCGCGACGGGCTCAAGCCCGTCCACCGCCGCGTGCTGTTCGCGATGCGCGAGCTGGGCAACACCCACGACCGGCCGTACAAGAAGTCGGCCCGCGTGGTCGGGGACGTCATCGGCAAGTACCACCCGCACGGCGACCAGGCGGTGTACGACACGATAGTGCGGCTGGCGCAGGATTTCTCGATGCGCTACCTCCTGGTCGACGGTCAGGGCAATTTCGGGTCGGTTGACGGCGATCCGCCGGCGGCCATGCGCTACACGGAAGTGCGCATGCACCGGCTGGCCGAGGAGCTCCTCGAGGACATAGACAAGGAAACCGTCGACTTCGGCCCCAACTACGACGAGTCGCTGGAGCAGCCGCTGGTCCTGCCCTCCAAGATACCGAATCTCCTGCTCAACGGGTCCACGGGCATCGCGGTGGGGATGGCCACGAACATCCCGCCCCACAACCTGGCCGAGCTCGTGGACGGCATCGTCCACTACATCGGCAACCAAGATTGCAGCGTCGACGACCTGCTGCAGTTCGTGAAGGGCCCCGATTTCCCGACCGGCGGCGTCATATGCGGGGCGGGCCCGATCGTTCAGATGTACAGGACCGGCCGCGCTTCCCTGCGCCTCAGGGGCCGGGCCGAGATCGAGGAACTCAAACAGGGCAAGGAAGCCATCGTGGTCACTGAGATCCCGTACATGGTGAACAAGGCCGCGCTCATCGAAAGCATCGCCGGCCTGGTTCACGCCAAGACGCTCGACGGCATCACCGACATCCGCGACGAGAGCAACAAGGAAGGCATGCGGATCGTGATCGAGCTGCGGCGCGGCGTGGTGCCGAAGGTCCTGCTGAACAACATCTACCAGCACACCCAGCTCCAGACGACGTTCGGCGCGATCATGCTGGCGCTCGACGGCGGCCAGCCGCGCGTGATGAACCTCAAGCAGCTCATCAGGTGCTTTGTCCGGCACCGGTTCGAGGTCGTCACCCGCCGCTCGCGCTTCGAGCTGAAGAAGGCCGAGGCCCGCGCGCACATACTCGAAGGTCTCAAGATAGCGCTGGACCACCTCGATGCCGTGGTCCGCACCATCCGCGAATCGCGCAACCGGGACGAGGCGCGCCCCCGCCTCATGGAACGCTTCAAGCTCTCGGAGATACAGGCCAATGCCATACTCGACATGAGGCTGTACCAGCTCACCGGCCTCGAGCGCGAAAAGATAGACGAGGAATACCTGGAGCTCATCAAGTACATTTCGTACCTGAAGGATCTCCTCGAAAACGAGCACAAGATATACGACCTCATAAAGGAGGAGCTGCTCGACATACGCAGCCGCTACGCCGATGCCCGCCGGACCGACATCGCGCCGGCCGAAGGCGAGATGAACATGGAGGACCTGGTCGCCGACCGGGACTGCATCATAACTGTGAGCCACGGCGGCTACATCAAGCGGGTGCCGGTGAACACCTACCGCGCCCAGAAGCGCGGCGGCAAGGGCGTGTCGGGCATGGAAACCAAGGAGGAGGACTACGTCGAGCACCTCTTTGTGGCCAGCACCCACGACCACATCCTCTTCTTCACGGCCGCCGGCCGCGTTTACTGGGAAAAGGTGTACGAGATCCCCGAAGTCTCCCGAACCTCGCGCGGGAAGGCGATAGTGAACCTGCTGAACATCAGGGAGTCGGAGCGGATCTCAGCCATGATCCGCGTGCGGGAATTCGCCGACGACAGGCACCTTGTGATGGCCACGCGCCGCGGAACGGTGAAAAAGACCAACCTCAGCGCGTTCAAGAACATCCGCCGCGACGGCATCATCGCCATCAACATTGACGAGGGCGACGAGCTCATGGAAGTCAAGCTGACCGGCGGCTCCGACGAGCTTGTTCTGGTCACCAGGAACGGCATGAGCATCCGGTTCAGCGAGGCGCAGCTTCGCGATACGGGCCGTGCCACGACCGGCGTCAGGGGCATCACGCTTGCCGACAAGGACCTCGTCGAAAGCCTGGTTTCCGTGAACAAGGAGGCCACGCTGCTGATCTGCACCGCTAACGGCTACGGCAAGCGGTCCGATTATGAGGAATACCGCCTCCAGAGCCGCGGCGGCAAGGGCGTGATCGCCATAAGGACCTCCGACCGCAACGGCCCGGTGGTGGGCGCGCGTTCGGTCCTGGAGAAGGACGCCCTCATGCTTGTGACGGCCAAGGGGAAAATGATCCGCATGGCAGTCAGCGACGTGCGGGTGATCGGCCGCGCAACGCAGGGCGTGCGCCTCATCCAACTCGACGAGGGCGACACCCTCGTGTCCGCCATAACCGTCGAGTCCGACGACGACTCCGAACTCGATCGCGCCGAATCGGGCGAAGCGGAATCTCCCGCCCTGGCCTACAAACCCAGGGAGCCTGCCGCGGAGGAAAACGGCCGGCCCGAAGATTCCGCCGGGAAGTAACCTTCGTGCCCGGCCGGCTTATTCCTTCGATATGCTTCTTTGCGACACGCTTGTGGAATGTCGCGCGCCGGGAGCACAGAGACGTTCCCGACTCGTGGCATCTCCCGACCGCTCACCGGCGGAACAGCATCTCAGCGTAGGTCGGCAGCGGCCAGTACGCGGCGCCGACAAACGGCTCGATGCCGTCCGACACCGCCCTCAGCCTGGCCATTGCCGGCACCACCTCGTCCCTGAACGCCGCGGCTTTCCTGTCGGCGTGGCCCTTCTCCGCCGCGCCGCCGATGGCCTCGGCAAGGGCGTCGATCGCCGCATCCATATCCGCCGCGGCCTTGTTCAGCCGCTTCAGCAGCCGTCCCTGCGCGGCCGGGCTCGCGCCGGCCGCCTTCACCGCGGCTATTCCGTCCGCCACATCGGCGGCGAAGCTCATCACCGCCGGCAGGATCTCGCGGCGGGCAATGTCCAGCATGGTCTTCGCCTCGATGTTGATGACCTTGACGTAGTTCTCCAGGAGAATCTCGTGGCGCGCCTCGATCTCACCGCGCGGCAGCGTGCCGTGCTTGATCAGGACGGCCGCGTTCTCCGGTTTCACCATGTCGTTGATCGAATCCACGCAGTTGCGCACGTTGGGCAGGCCGCGCTTCTCGGCCTCCTTCACCCAGGCCGCCGAGTAGTTGTCGCCGTTGAAGATGACCGCCTCGTGCTCGGTCGCGTATTCCTTCAGCATCGCCTGCAGCTTCGAGCCGAGATCTTTGGCGCCCTCCAGGCGGTCGGCGATCTCGGAGAGCGTCTCGGCGACGATCGTGTTGAGCACGAAATTGGGCCCGCCCAGCGACTGCGATGAGCCGACCATGCGGAATTCGAATTTGTTGCCGGTGAACGCGAACGGCGAGGTCCGGTTGCGGTCGGTCGTGTCCTTCGGTATCGCCGGCAGGTGCGAGACCCCGAGCTCCAGGCGGCCGCCGTCCTTCGACGCGCTGGCCGAGCCCTTTTTGATCTGCTGGACGATATCGGTGAGCTGATCGCCCAGGAAGATCGAGACTATCGCCGGCGGCGCCTCGTTGGCGCCCAGGCGATGGTCGTTGCCGGGCGTCGCCACCGTGGCGCGCAGCAGCGACGAGTACCTGTGAACCGCGCGGATCACGGCGAACAGGAACACGAGGAACTGCATGTTGTCGTGCGGCGTCTTGCCGGGGTTCAGCAGGTTTATCCCGTCGTCCGTGCCGATCGCCCAGTTGTTGTGCTTGCCCGAACCGTTGACGCCCGCGAAGGGCTTCTCGTGCAGCAGGCACACGAAGCCGTGCATTCGCGCCACCCTCTGCATCATCTCCATCGTGAGCTGGTTGTGGTCAACCCCGATGTTCACGGTGGCGTATACCGGAGCGATTTCATGCTGGGCCGGCGCAACTTCGTTGTGCTGCGTCTTGGCCATAACCCCCAGCTTCCAGAGCTCGTCGTTAAGGTCCGCCATGAAAGAGGCCACCCTCTCGTGCAGCGTGCCGAAATACTGGTCCTCAAGCTCCTGTCCCTTCGGCGGCGGCGCGCCGAAAAGCGTCCGCCCGGTCAGGAGCAGGTCCTGACGCCGCTCGACAAACTTGCGGTCTATGAGGAAATACTCCTGCTCGCCGCCGAGCGTGGCCGTCACGCGCCTGCTCGTGTTGTTGCCCAGGAGCCGCAGCACCCGCAGCGCCTGCGTGTTCAGGGCCTGCATCGAGCGCAGGAGCGGCGTCTTCTTGTCAAGCGCTTCGCCCTTGTATGAGGCGAATGAGCTGGGAATGAACAGCGTCGTGTTGGAGCCGTCGGTCTTCACGAACACCGGCGACGTGCAGTCCCACACCGTGTAACCCCGCGCCTCGAACGTCGCCCGCAAACCGCCCGACGGGAAGGATGAGGCGTCCGGCTCGCCCTGCGTCAGCTCCTTGCCGCTGAACTCCATGATTATCTGGCCGTTCCCCGCCGGCGAAATGAAGGAGTCGTGCTTCTCCGCCGTGATGCCGGTCATCGGCTGGAACCAGTGACAGAAGTGCGTGGCGCCCTTTTCGATGGCCCAGTCCTTCATCGCGTTCGCCACCACGTCCGCAATAGAAGGATCCAGCTCCTTCCCCTCGTCTATCGTTTCCTTCAGCTTCCTGTACACGTTCTTCGGAAGCCGCGCCCTCATAACGGTGTCGTTGAAAACGTTAGTCCCGAACATTTCGGCCGGCGATTCAATCCCAGCTTCTTCTCGGTCCATGTCCATTGCTCCTTCGTTCGTCATCAGAACCTGAAACTCTGTCGAGCTGTTCCGCAGAGTTCGTGCCAGCCTGGCAACGACATCCCCAAGCGCTTGACCCGCAACACAATATAAATAACCAACCGCCAAGAGTTCAAGAAAGAAGATACACTAGTGTCTTCTTGAACGCAACAGCTTACATGAATGTATTGCCGATGCCGCATCCTGTTGTCGGGGCTCAGAAAAAACTGGACGCCGGGCAGGAAAGCATACGACATTCCTGTCTTCCATTTGCCGGTGCGGTTGCACGATTGTAGTGAGCCGGGTTTTCGATATCCGGGGCATGGGCCATCGGTGATGAGCTAATGTGTTGCCTGCCAGCGGAATGAGATGGTCGGCAGGAAGGAACGCGGGTTGGCATACTTGGTGCAATCTCCTCTGAAGTCGTGTAATCTGGATGTCGGCGTGCGTGCCGGCGGAACGTGCTGAACTCACTAATATGAATGATCAGGATGGCCAGTGTGGCTGGGGCGGCCAGCGGTGGAAGGCAATGGGATATCCTGAGCCGTTCGGGCTCTACGACCCGGCAAACGAACACGACTCTTGCGGTGTCGGGTTCGTGGCCAACATCCGCGGGGAGCAATCGCACGCGATAATCGAGCGGGGAATCCGGGTTCTTGTGAATCTGCTGCACCGCGGCGCGACCGGCGCCGACCAGAACACGGGCGACGGCGCCGGCCTGTTGTTCCAGGTGCCGGACGCTTTCTTCCGCAAGGTGTGTACCCCCATCAAGATCGAGCTTCCCGCCCGCGGCGAGTACGGCGTGGGAATGCTGTTCCTGCCGCCGGACGCCGGCGCTCTGGAAGCGTGCAGGACGATGGTGGAGGAAACGGTCCCGGGCGAAGGTTTCAAATTGCTCGGATGGCGGACGGTTCCGGCCGACGGAACCGTGCTCGGCGAGCAGGCCCGCAGGGAGCAGCCGCGCATAGAGCAGTGTTTCCTCGGCTGGAATTCCGGCCGCGCTCCAGGCGCGGAGGATCTCGAACGCAAGCTGTACGTGCTGAGGAAAGCCCTCGAGAGCCGCGCGTCTTCGATGGGCGATGCCGGCGCCGGCTTCTACGTGGTAAGCCTTTCCTCGCGCACGATCGTTTACAAGGGCCTGATGACGGCCACGCAGGTGCCGGGCTTCTACCCCGACCTGACCGACCCGGACATGAAGTCGGCCGTGGCGGTTGTTCACCAGCGCTACAGCACCAACACTTTCCCGTCGTGGCGGCTGGCGCAGCCGTTCCGGCTGCTGGCCCACAACGGGGAGATCAACACACTCCGCGGCAACCGCAACGGCATGAGGTCCAGGGAACGCAACCTCTCGTCGCCCCTTTTCGGGGACGATATCCGGAAGATTCGCCCGCTCCTCGAGGAAGGCGTGAGCGATTCGGCATGCCTCGACAACGCGCTGGACCTCCTTGCGCGCGGCGGGCGGTCGCTGGACCACGCAATGATGATGCTGATTCCGCAGGCATGGGGGGTGAAGTACCCGATGGGGCCGGACCTCCGCGGCTTCTTCGAGTATCACGCCGGCCTCATGGAGCCGTGGGACGGCCCCGCGGCGGTCGCCTTCACGGACGGCCGGGTTGTCGGCGCGGTGCTCGACCGGAACGGACTGCGGCCGGCCAGGTACACGGTCACACGCTGCGGTCTCATCGTGTTCGCATCGGAGGTCGGCGTGCTGGATATCGACCCTGCGGACGCGATCGAGAAGGGCGCACTGCGGCCGGGCCGGATGATACTCGCGGACCTGGAGACCGGCCGGATCATGCGCGACTCGGAAATAAAGGCGCGCCTTGCCCGCCGCCAGCCGTACCGCCGGTGGGTGGAGGAGAACCAGATCACCATCCACGGGTTCTTCAACGCCCTTGCCCCGGTTGCGCCGGGCCCGGATTCGCTGAAACGGCGGAGGCTCTTCGGCTACACGCGCGAGGACGTCCAGATGATACTCGCCCCGATGGCGTCGAGCGGCCATGAGCCCACAGGGTCCATGGGATCCGACCAGCCGCTCGCCGTGCTGTCGGAAAAGCCGCAGCTTCTGTACTGGTATTTCAAACAGCTCTTCGCGCAGGTCACGAACCCGCCGATCGATTCGATACGCGAGGAGCTGGTCATGTCGCTGATGACGTTCCTCGGCACGCCGGACAACTTCCTCAGCGAAATTCCGCAGCATGCGAGGCTCGTGAAACTGCGGCACCCGATACTCTCGAATGAGGATCTGGGCCGGCTCCGCTCGCTGAACCAGCCCGACTTCACTGCCGCGACCGTCATGATGGCCTTCCCGTCCGGCGGCTCCGGCCGGGACCTGGAAGCAGCGCTCGAAAGCCTGTGCGCGAAGGCCGAGGAGGCGGTGCGCGCGGGAACCAGGTTCATAGTGCTGTCGGACCGCGACTTGCCCGCCGGTTCGGCCCCGATTCCGGCGCTGCTGGCGGTTTCGGCGGTTCACCGGCGGCTGATCAACGCGGGGCTCAGGACGAGCATGAGCCTGCTGGTGGAAACGGGCGAGGCCCGCGAGGTGATGCACATGGCCCTGCTGCTGGGCTTCGGGGCGTCGGCCGTCAACCCGTACATGGCCTTTGAAATCGTGGCCGACCTTTCGATGCGCGGCGAGCTCGACAGCGGCGCCGGCGTGGCGGCCGCGATGGAGAACTACGTGCACGCGCTGTGCAAGGGCCTGCTGAAGGTCATGTCGAAGATGGGCATCTCGACGCTCAGGAGCTACCGGAGCGCCCAGACTTTCGAGGCGGTGGGCCTGAAGACCGCCCTCGTGGACAGGTATTTCACGGGCACGGCGTCGCGGGTGGAGGGGATCGGCCTCGACGAGATCGCCGCGGAGGCCAATGCCCGCTTCGCGGCCGCGCTGGAGCCGGAGCCCGGCGCGCCGGACATCCTGCCGCCCGGCGGCCAGTACAAATTCAGGCTGGACGGCGAACGCCATCTGTGGACCCCGGAGACGGTGAGCCTTCTGCAGCGCGCCACGCGCGAGAACAATCCGGCCCTCTACGCCCAATACGCGCGCCTGATCAATGACCAGTCCCTGAAACAGAGCACGCTGCGCGGGCTGTTCCGCTTCCGCAGGGCTGAGCCCGTGCCGCTGGAGGAGGTCGAGCCCGCTTCCGGCATAGTCAAACGGTTCGTCACGGGGGCGATGTCGTTCGGGTCGATCAGCCGCGAGGCGCACGAAACGCTCGCCGTGGCGATGAACCGCCTCGGCGGGATGAGCAACAGCGGCGAGGGCGGCGAGGATCCGGACCGCTACAGGCCGGGGCCGGACGGGGACAGCCGCTGCAGCGCGATAAAGCAGGTGGCAAGCGCCAGGTTCGGCGTCACCGCGGAATACCTGGTCAACGCGCGCGAACTGCAGATAAAGATCGCGCAGGGCGCGAAGCCGGGTGAGGGCGGCCAGCTGCCCGGCCACAAGGTGAACGAGGAGATAGCGCGCGTGCGCCACTCGACGCCCGGCGTGACGCTCATCTCGCCTCCGCCGCACCACGACATCTATTCAATCGAGGACATCGCGCAGCTCATCTACGACCTCAAGAACGCCAACCGCGCGGCGCGCGTTTCGGTGAAGCTCGTGTCCGAGATGGGGGTCGGAACCGTCGCGGCCGGCGTGGCGAAGGGGCACGCGGACATGATCCTGATCAGCGGATACGACGGCGGAACGGGCGCCTCGCCGCTGTCTTCGATCAAGCATGCCGGCGCGCCGTGGGAACTGGGCCTCTCGGAGGCGCAGCAGACTCTCGTCCTTAACGGGCTGCGCAGCAGGGTCCGCCTGCAGGTTGACGGGCAGATAAAGACCGGTCGCGACGTGGTGATCGGCGCGCTGCTCGGCGCGGAGGAGTTCGGCTTCGCGACCTCGGCGCTTGTCGTCTGCGGCTGCGTGATGATGCGGAAGTGCCACAAGAACACCTGCCCGGTCGGCGTCGCCACGCAGGACCCCGAGCTGCGCAAGCGCTACACGGGCAGGCCGGAATACGTGGAGCGGTTCCTGACAATGATCGCCGAGGAAGCGCGCGGTTACATGGCGACCCTCGGCTTCCGCCGGATGGACGAGATGATCGGCAGGTCCGACATGCTCGAGATGAACGGAGCGATAGATTTCTGGAAGGCGCGCGGCCTTGACTTTTCGCGCGTCCTGGCCCGCCAGTCCGCCCCGCCGGATGCCGTGCGGCAGACCAGGCTCCAGGACCACGGCATCGAAAAGGCCATGGACCTGGAGATCCTTCCGCGGGTGCGCGACTCGATAGAAACCGGGCGCGCAACGTCGCTCTCGATGAAGATACGGAACACCAACCGCACCGTCGGAACGATCATCTCCAGCGTCATCGCGTCGAAATACGGGCACAAGGGGCTGCCGGACGGCACGATAACGCTGAATTTCGAGGGCGCGGCGGGGCAGAGCTTCGGCGCGTTCTGCGCGCGCGGCGTGACGCTGGTCCTCGAGGGCGAGGCCAACGACTACGCCGGAAAGGGCCTCTCCGGCGGGCGGCTGGTTGTCCGGCCGCCGCGCGGCGTCACGTTCGACCCGGCGGCCAACATGATAGCCGGCAACGTGCTCCTCTACGGGGCCACCGCCGGCGAAGCCTATTTCAACGGCAGGGCCGGCGAGCGGTTCGCCATCCGCAACAGCGGCGCGTGGGCTGTGGTTGAAGGGGTCGGCGACCACGGCTGCGAGTACATGACCGGCGGCCGCGTCGTGATTCTCGGCCCGACCGGCGTCAATTTCGGCGCCGGCATGAGCGGCGGCATCGCCTATGTCTACGACGAGACCGGCGATTTCGACAGCCGCTGCAACCTGGACATGATCGACCTCGAACTGGTTCTCACCCAGGCGGACAGGAAGGAGCTTCGCGGCCTTATCGAGCGGCACGTGAAGCACACCGGAAGCCCGAAGGCCGCGGCGATCATCGCGGACTGGGACGCGTGCCTGCCGCGGTTCGTGAAAGTGTTCCCGATGGAATACAAGCGGGTGCTGGGGCAGATGAGCATCGAGGATGAGGCAACGGAGCGCGCCGAAGGCGTGCGAGAGTAGCTTATGGGCAGCGAAACGGGATTTCTGGAACACCACAGGCAGGAGCCGGGCTACCGGCCCGCCGGTGAGCGCCTCAAGGATTACGGGGCGGTGGAACTGCGCCTGCGCGGATCCGATCTCCAGAAGCAGGCGGCCCGCTGCATGGACTGCGGCATTCCGTTCTGCCATGGGTTCGGGTGCCCGCTGACGAACGTCATACCGGAGTGGAACGACCACGTTTACCGCGGCCGCTGGAGGGAGGCGCTTGAGCTGCTGCTCAGCACGAACCCGTTCCCGGAATTCACCGGCAGGATATGCCCGGCCCCGTGCGAGACAGCCTGCGTGCTGGGCATCAACGACGAGCCCGTCACGATCCGGCAGATAGAGCTCACGATCATCGAGGAGGCTTTCAGCCGGGGCCTGATCTCGCCCCGGCCTCCGGAATCGCGCCACGCGGAGCGCGTCGCGGTCGTGGGCTCGGGGCCGGCCGGGATGTCGGCCGCGCACGAGCTCAACAGGCGCGGCTTCCACGTGGTCGTCTACGAGAACGCCGCCAGGCCCGGTGGAATCCTGCGCTACGGGATACCGGATTTCAAACTGGAGAAATGGGTCATAGACAGGCGCGTGGATCTGATGAAGCAGGAGGGGGTGGTCTTCGAGACGGGCATCGAGGTCGGCCGCGACGTCTCTTACCGCTACCTCCAGGACCGGTTCAACGCGGTGGTCCTCACGGGCGGCGCGCGCGAGCCGCGGGACATCAAGGCGCCCGGCCGCGAACTGAAAGGCATCCACTTCGCGATGACCTTCCTCGTCCAGCAGAACAGGCGCTGCGGCGGCGAGCCGGTCCCCGCGGGGGAATCGATCACCGCGGCCGGCAAGAACGTCGTGGTGATCGGCGGCGGCGACACCGGCTCGGACTGCGTCGGCACGGCGCTTCGCCAGGGCGCCGCCGGCGTGCTGCAGATCGAAATTCTGCCCAGGCCGCCGGAGACCAGAGATCCGGCCACACCGTGGCCGATGTGGCCCAACATGCAACGCACTTCGAGCAGCCACAAGGAAGGCGGAAAGCGCCGGTGGGGCATAGTGACCGAATCGTTCACCGGCGAGAACGGGGTTCTCACCGGACTCGAATGCGCATACGTGGATTGGGTCGACGCGGGCGGAGGGCGCCAGGCGCCCCGCAAGTCGGCCGGCAGCGAGTTCACGGTCCAGGCCGACCTCGCCCTTCTCGCCATGGGTTTCGTCGGCCCCGGCCCGAACACGCTGGTCAGGGAGCTCGGTCTGGAACTCGACGCCAGGGGCTTCCTGTGCCGCGATGCCAACCGCATGACCAGCCGCAGGGGCATCTTCACCGCCGGCGACATGAGCCAGGGCGCGTCGCTGGTTGTCAGGGCCATCGAGGACGGCAAACAGGCCGCCCGCGGCGTTGCCGCCTACCTCGCCGGCCTGCGCGGGCGGCACCGCGATCTTACGCCTGAGGGATGAGAGATACGGGATGCGGGATGTTGTTTGACACCCGTTTGGCCGCGCACATAGACTGCGGTCCCATGGAAACAGGGGAAAATCCGGGGTCCGATCCAAGGCCTTTCATCACGGCGGTCATTCCATTCTTCAACGAGGAAAGCAACGCGCGGCCGCTTCTGGCCGAACTGGAGAAAGCGCTCGCGGGAACAGGGCGGCCGTTCGAAGTGATCTGTGTGGACGATTGCAGCGCCGACGGCACCGCGGCGGAGCTGGAGTCCTGGCGGGCGGACCATCCCGGCTGCTTTGTCCTGCGCCATCGCGCCCGGTCCGGCCAGAGCGCCGCGATAGCCAGCGGGTTCCGCGCCGCGCGGGGCGAGGTTGTCGTCACGCTCGACGGCGACGGGCAGAACGACCCCGCCTCGATTCCCGCCATGCTGGACCTCCTTGCCCCGGACGTGGCCGCGGTGCTCGGGGTGAGGTCCCGGCGAATGGATTCGGGGGTGAAGCGTTTCTCTTCGGCCGTCGCAAGGGTATTCAGAAACGCCATCACCGGCGACGCCTCCGCCGACGCAGGCTGCGGGCTGCGCGTCATCAGGCGCTCCGCGCTGGCGGAGATACCGGTGTTCAACGGCATGCACAGGTTCCTGCCGGCCATGCTGCGCTTCCAGGGTGCGGCGGTCGTGGAAACCGCCGTCGTCCACCGGCCCCGGGCGAGGGGCAGATCGAAGTATGGGACGTGGAACCGCATGTGGCGCGGCATCCGCGACTGCGCCGCAATGCGCTGGTACAGGTCGAGGTGCTTTCCGGCTGACCGCCTCGCGAGCGGAAAGTGACAAGCCAGGACACAGGAATGAATACTCGCGAATCGGCCTTCATGCGGGGAACAAGCGCCGTCCTGACGTACGTCCTGTTCGTAGCGGCGCTCGCCGCGTTCTGGTTTTCCCCGCTCAGGCACAAGCTGGAGCACGTGAGGGAACTGAGCGAAGCGATCAGGAGCACGGGATGCATCGCGCCGCTTGTGTACGTGCTGGGCAGCAGTCTTCTCGTTGCGGTCGGGGCGCCGCGGCTCCCGCTGGCTGCTGTCGCGGGCCTCTCGTTCGGTTTCGGATGGGGTGTGATTCTTTCGGTCGCGGGGGCGCTGTCCGGGCAGGCCGCCGTGTTCCTGCTTGTCAGGCTCGGAATCAGGCTGCCTGGGAAGTTCGGGAACGCAGGACGGCTCGCCCGCGTCGTCGAGGGCGGCGGCATACCGGCCGTCGTCCTCGCGCGTCTTATTCCCATCCACGGCATGGTGCTTAACCTTGCGCTTGCCGCGTCGCCGGTGAAAACGCGCGATTATGTGATCGGTTCGGCAATAGGCATGGTGCCATACGCGATCCCCGCCGCGCTCGCCGGGACCGCGGCGATGAGCGGCACCGCCCGGGAATCCATAGCCTTTGGCGCGCTGGCCGTCCTGGTTTCGCTTCTGCTCTGGCTGCTCGCCGGCGGCAAAGACCGTCATCCGCGCCGCGGTTGATGGCCCCCTCCCCCGAACCAACCCGCAAGCATGCCGCATAAACGCATGTTCATCCCACGACAGCGCACCACCCACAAGGCACGAAACGGTGTCATCTCCCGCTCCATCCTCGCCAACACAGGAGGCAAACCGGAGAAAAACGGGGAATGTCCTGGCAGCAGCGGCTGATTGACGAACGCCCGCCCCCGGAATAGACTACGTGAATTCGGGCCGCCAGGGGCGGCGGCCTGACGCGGAAGGGAAAATCCCAACCTGGAGGAAGCACATGAGCCGCGCATACAACTTCGGAGCCGGACCGTCAGTACTGCCGCTGGAGGTGCTGGAGGAAGCCCAGCGTGACCTGGTGGATTTCAAGGGATCGGGCATGTCGGTCATGGAAATGAGCCACCGCGGCAAGGAATACTCCGCCATCCACGATGAAGCCGTGGCGAACATCCGCAAGCTGATGGCCATTCCGGAAGACTATTCGGTTCTTTTCCTGCAGGGCGGCGCAAGCCTGCAGTTCGCAATGGTGCCGATGAACCTGCTCGGGCCCGGCCAGGCCGCCGACTACATCAACTCTG
>Ga0172371_10006209_pt1 | contig 17456 bp, 14 predicted proteins | sample Lak12m_FD_114543 | JGI IMG/M metagenome (GOLD analysis project Ga0172371, IMG submission 114543) | Freshwater microbial communities from Kabuno Bay, South-Kivu, Congo - kab_022012_12m | ecosystem: Environmental > Aquatic > Freshwater > Lake | place: Democratic Republic of the Congo: South-Kivu...
CGCAGAGAATGCAGAAAAAATCCAATTTCTTCCGATCGGTTACGTGATGAAGTCCCCCGCAACATCCTGGATTCAGGGTTGGACGCGATGCAATTCCCCTTCTCTGGGGCGAGGACCGCACCTCGCCGAGATTTCAAGAATTCTTACCTCTGCGACCTCCGCGCTCTCTGCGGTGATCCGATTCCTGCGCCCGCCTAGCCGACTTCCGGCATCGATCTCGCCCGTTTCCCCATACGCCAGTGTATGGCAAAGACAACGATGTCGATGAGAAGAATGATTCCGACCCGCACGAGGCTCTGGACTCCGGTCCGTTTTTCCGAGCGAAGCGCGGCCCGATAACTCTCCTCGCGAAGCTTTGTCAATTCTTCATCAGCAGGGAGAGGTTTGTCCTTCGGCCAATGTCTCGAGAAAGCCCCATTCGATTGATGACGGTCATAGGTTGAGGAGCTCAGGGAAAACTCCGGATTGCCGATTTGTATGAAGTCATAAATTCCGACTCCCAGGGCTATCACAAAACAGACCAACGTCACGAAACAGACGGTCAGAGCATACACTTCAACAAGAGATCGCTGCATATCCGGTGGCCCTCCTTGTTGTTCGACTCACGTTGCACTGAGCGGTTCCACTCGTGCTGATGGCCTCCTTTGACGAGACGCTCATGATATAGTGACGCGCGTTGAAGTTCACGGAAGGCCTACTTTAGCATGGTGGCAGCGGAAAACAAGGACTAGAAGTGTCTGCAAAACCTCGCCTTGTTACACGGTGACGGTACGGCGCGCTTCGAGAAGCGCCTAAAATTCGGGCGGTTCTCGAACCGCGCCGTACAAAATTCCGAAGCCATGGCGCCCGTTAATGAGGTTTTGCAACCACTTGTAACCGCAGGTGCCGCAAAGAACGCGGAGATCTGAAGCCGCGATTTCCTCTGCGCTCTCCGCGTCTCTGCGGTGAATTCCTCATTCCCGCCGAACGTTTATGTCAGCTCTCTCGGTGTCTCTGAGATGAATGAAGGATGTCTATCACTTTGGTGTGACCAAGTCTGGCGGCAACGTCTTCGGCAGTGAAGCCTTCCCGGTTGGTAATCAGTGCGGAAGCGCCCGCGGCAAGTAACCAGGGAACGATCTCGTCGCATCCGTTGAACGCGGCCCAATGGAGCGGGGTGTCTCCTCCTTCGTCAGGCCCCGCGGCATCCGCTCCTCTCTCAAGCAGGAGCCTCACCACCTCCGCTCGGCCTTCCAGACACGCCCAATGGAGGGCTGTTCTCCCGTTGCGGTCCTTTCCGTGGATATCAGCCCCTCGTGACAGGAGGAATTCCACCGCATCCTTGGCGCCAAGTCTCGCAGCCTGGATGAGGGTTGTAACTCCGTAGGGCCTGCGCCTCAGGTTCACGTCCGCGTGATGATCCAAGAGCAGCCTGACGACGTCCCAGTGCCCCTCCTCGGCTGCCCATGTCAAGGCGGCCGTGCCTTCCTCGCTCTCATCGTCCATACGGGCGCCGCTTTCCAGCAGGAGCCTTGCCACATCGGTTCGACCGGACAGGCAGCACCACATGAGAGGAGTCAAACCCATGTACCCGCGCATATGAATGTCCGCCCCAAACTGGAGCAATATCCTGGCAACCGCGACATGACCCTGGCGAGCGGCGCAGATAAGGGCCGTATCTTCATTCCACGCTTTGGTGTTGGGATCGGCTCGATTGTCGAGCAGCAGACGAACGAGGCCCAGGTGTCCTCCCAGGACAGCCAGGATCAAAGGAGTCTTTCCGCTCTGGTCGTGGCAGTTTACATCATCGCCCCGAGCAAGGAGCGTGCTGACCTCGTCAAGGTTGCCCAATTGAGCTGCATGGAGTAGCTGTTTGGACATGGGTCATCATCCCATGGCAAAGAGGTTTCCTGGAAAATCGAGCAAGTGTCGTGCCAACAGAACCCACGGCAGGTCGGACGGCGAGGCAACCATAGCAGTTGCCAAGAATTATGTCGCTCTGGAGGGCAGCTTTGTGAAACGTAAACGTTCACCGCGAGCGGAGAGCAAGAACCCGAAAGAAGGAAGGACTAACCGCAGGTGACGCAGTGAACGCAGATATTTGAAGCGATGTAATCGTTCACCGCGGGATTGTCTGAGTCCTCACCCCCACACCCCCTCTCCAAGCATGGAGAGGGAGCTTTCGGGCCCCCTTCCCCAAGCTTGGGGAAGGGGCCAGGGGATGGGGATTCTCGCCAACCGCCTCGCTGTCGGGCTTTGTTTTCCTTCCCGGTGAACGCTTACGAAGTGATGATTTCCTCTGCGCTCTCCGCGTCTCTGCGGGGAATTCCTCATTCCCGCTGAACGGTAACCGTAAGACATTCAGAACATTTAGCAACCACCTTATGTCAACCTCCCCGCGGTCGCTCTTTCGCTTCCCTGGTCAAAATTACGGTGGAAGAAGTGTCAGGAATCGTGACAGTCTGTAAAGTGGAAGCTCCAAGACCATGCCGGAGGCGCCACGCTCGCGGGAGTGATACCAATGCGCGTTCAAAAGGGTGAAACACGGCGGAAGTAGACCGACCCGGCGAGCTCCCTCACCTGGAACAACGCAGATGCGGCAGACCTTGGTTCGGGAGTGCCTCGGGCCGTCTTCGTGAAACGGTCGGAAAATGTGGCAACTATAGTGGTGCGCATTGAAAAGGATGGAAAACTTGAAGCTGAATCTCGAAGAAGGCTCAACGTCCTTTTCGAGAAGTGCGCTCCACTATACTACTCTACAACTCGCGGCCGAGCGCGAAGCCGTCGTCGATGGCTTCACCGATGCGGCCGCATTTTCGAGCATCCCCGATCACACGGACTTCCACACCCGTGCTCTCCAGTGATTTCGCCAGAGAATTCTCCGGTCTCGAACCCATGGCGAGAACCACCGTGTCCGCAGTCATCGAAACGTCATTGCCCTGGGCGTCGGTGTAAATGATGTGGTCCGCAGCGATCTCCTTCAAGGTCGCCCTGGTGATCAGCTTGACTCCCCGCATCTGCAACTCCTTGAGCAGCACCCACTTGGTGGAAGGCCCGACATCCTGTGCCATTTTCGGCGCCATCTCGATGACGGTGACACTCTTCACTCCGTTCACCATGAGATCCCGGAGCACTTCCGGCGATTCCGCCTCGTGCAGGGTGAGAAAATAGAGCTGTTGCGGGGAGATCGTCCCTTTTCGGGCCAGGTGTATAGCGGTTTCCAGTCCCACTGAACCGCCGCCGACCACGAGGATGTCCCTGCCCGTCTGTACGTTCCCTTTGAGCACGTCCCAGGCCTGGAAGACGAACGGCGCTTCGACCTGCGGGATGGGGGGCTTGAACGGAGCCGCTCCGGTGGCCACCACCACGAGATCGGGCTCTTCCGCGGCGACCAGTTCGGGCGTGACGGCCGTTTCAGTGCGGATGTCCACTCCCAGCCTCGGGAGCACTGCCGCGTAATAGTCCAAAAGGTAGTGAAAATCGTACTTGTGGGTCTTTTCTGCGGACCAATGGACCTGCCCTCCGAGGTTCGGCTCCCGGTCGCAGAGAATGACCGTGTGCCCGCGTCGGGCCGCGACTTCGGCGAATTCACAGCCCGCGGGACCTGCCCCGGCCACGAGGATCTTTTTCGGCTGAGATGTGGGCGTCAGAGTCGTCTCAGCTTCCTTGCCCGCCCTGGGATTGACCATGCATCCGACGGGGAGCAACTGAAACACGTGATCGAAGCATCGCTGGTTGCAAGCCACACAGCGGCGAATCTCGTCCGTGCGCCCCTCACGGGCCTTGTTGACGAATTCAGGGTCTGCCAGCAGTCCTCGGGCAACCCCGACGAGATCGGCCACCCCTTCCTTGAGGACTTCTTCGGCCACGTACGGGTCATTAATCCGATTGCACCCGATAACCGGAACGGTCACCGTCTCCTTGATGCCTCGCGCCAGGTACACGTACCCCGCTTGCGGCAGATCCATGGTTATCTGCGGCACACGGCTCTCATGCCACCCGCCGGTCACGTTGATGCAATCCGCGCCCGCTTCGTCACAGGCCTTGGCGAAAACCTTCGACTCCCGGTTCGTATGGCTTCCGGGAACAAAGTCATTCCCTGCCACCCGCACGAGCACGGCCATACCGGCTCCCGCTTCCCGTCGAACCTGCCTGACGACCTCGAGGCCGAAACGCATGCGGTTTTCCAGCGATCCGCCGTACTCGTCTTCACGCTTGTTGGTTTTCGGGGAGAGGAATTGGCAAATCAAATAACCGGCTGACGCGAGGACTTCGACTGCATCGAATCCCGCCTCCTTGGCCCTTCGTGTGGCATTCACATAGTCCTGCTGAACGCGGCGGATGTCATCCACGGTCATGGGAGTGGTCTTCTGCCGGGTGAAGTAGCTCATGAATTCCGATGGCGCCAGCACGGGAAGCCCTCGCAGCCCGCAGAAGGAATAGGCTCCGGCCATATAGAGTTGAATTGCGGACTTTCCACCCTCTGCGCGCACTGCGTCGGTGAACCTGCGGAGCCCCGGAATGAACTTGTCGTCCTTGATGGAGAGGAACAGATCGAGGCCACAGGCTTCATCGTTTATCTCCGCTCCGCCCACGATGATCAGCCCCGCGCCGCCACGGGCTCTGGCCCGGTAGAATTCGACAAATTGATCGCTGACTTCTCCACGGGGAGTGTAATTCATGTGCATGGCAGTCATCACGACCCGGTTGGAAAGACGCATGGGCCCAACGGAAATGGGCTCGAGTAATCGTGAAATCAAGGGAGCCTCCTCAAGGAAAATGTGTCGGAGAGCTGCGTCAGCCCCCGATGGTATTCATGCCGTCCCTCATGAGAGCTCCGTCTCCCGCGTGGCCCGACGGCTTCTCGAGCACCGCACCGATTATGGTGTCGGCGATTTCCGCATCGGACGCTCCATACCGTAAGACGGATTTGACGTCGATCTCTCGAGGACTGAGCAGGCAAGGACGAAGCGTTCCCCGCGCGGTAAGCCTCAATCGATTGCAAGTTCCACAAAAATGACCGGTGAGAGGATCGATGATCCCGATGCGGCCTCGAGCTCCCTTCAGGGAAAACATACTCGCCGGTCCGTCGAGGGACTGTCGTTCCACCGGGTGGAGAGGGCCCACGTTGTTGGTGATGATTTCCATCACTTTCCGCGAACTGAAAGGATCCGGTGTCCGGAACTCTCCGTCCGCGGCAAAGGGCATTCGTTCGATGAAGCGCACGTCCACCGGCATTTCCATGGTCATGGTCGCGAAGGCGGGCACGTCGGGCTCATTGATGCCCTGAAGGAGAACCACGTTGATCTTCACCGGGTTCAAACCCACTTCGAGGGCTTTTTCCATTCCCGCAAGAACATCGGGCAAGCGGTCGCTTCCGGTGATCTCTGCAAACGTATCCCGCCTGAGGGAATCCAGGCTGACATTGATGCGGGTCAATCCCGCGGATTTGAGGTCCTCTGCCATGGCGGCCAGTAGAACCCCGTTGGTGGTGAGGCCGAGATCGTCGAGCCCCTCGGTCGCGGAAAGCCGGGAGATAAAATCGAGGACGTCTCGCCTGACCAAGGGTTCCCCGCCGGTGACTCGGATCTTCCTGATCCCGAGACCACATGCGACCTTCACGATGCGCAAAATTTCCTCATACCGCAGGATGTCGGAATGGGAGACGAGCTTGACGCCTTCGGGAGGCCTGCAGTAGACGCATCGCAAGTTGCACAGGTCGGTGATGGACACCCGCAGGTATTCGATGATCCGTTGATGGCGGTCCATCAAGAGTGGTGACATTCCAATTCCTTCATGACGTGGTGCGAAGTCTCCCGCAAGAAGTTCTTCGCGGGAAACAGAGAAATCCAATATTACGAACGAAAGGGGGCTGCATCCATTATAACCGAAAATTCCGTCTCCGGTCTATTTTCCGGGAATCTCCTCCACAATGATCACATCCCCGATTCTTCACGACACTTTCGATCGAGCTCCCTGAAGCACTTCTCGGCAATCTGATCGCCATAAGTCCCGGCATGGACTCCGGCGCCCGAGATGAGCGGAAAACACTGGTCCCAGTTTTTCATGCACCATTCGATGGCTTCCTGAGCCTTGGCATAACAGTCCGGCCGGCCGGATTTGATGCACGCGTTGTATTTCACTCGCCTGCGGGACTCTTCCAGATACTGTGCGCCCCTTCCCGACGCGGGAGCTTGGGCAAGGACCGAGCTCCCGCCGGCTCCGGTCCTCGGGCCGAAGTTCGGGATCACGCTCAAGGCGAGGGTCAAGAAGACGACGGTTGCCATGTTGATGATCATGAGCTCCGCCTGCAGTCAGAAACTACATGTCCCACAGGACTTCCAAGCCGGTCGCGGGGTCAACCCTTCTCTTCATATCGGTTCCGACCAGCTCGATGATGATCGCCTCTCCGATGCTCCAGACACGCGTTCCAGCGCGGAGACAGCCCGTGCGCGTGCTGCTTTCCCGGCCGAGCGCGGCGTGCATGTGGAGCCGCGGAACACCTTCGGCATCGGGAAAGATGGTTCCGATTCCCGCTGCCTCGTGAACATCGTTAACGATCTCTTCGAGAGTCACGGACGGGCCGGGCTTCCCTTCTTCCGCGCCCGCAACGAGTCGGCCTCCCCGAATTCCGCTCAGGAGAAGGCACAAACCCCTCTGGAGCTCTTTCTCAACGGCAAATTCCTCGATACATTCAGGAATGGCGTCTCCGTCCTCGAGCTTCACCACGAAGACACGCCCTAGACTGCATTCTTGACTTTTCACGATTCACCTCGGTTCTCGTTTCCAGCTCGTATGAAAATGCGCCGCGCACCGGGATTTTGATCTACCCGACTGAAATCCCTACAGATCCCTCTTTTCAAAAGGAGGACTTCGAATGCCTCAATGCGGCCTGAAATTCTCTCAGCCGAAAAGACACCTTTCCATGAGCGCCTATGCCCCGGGCCATGGTGTAAAAGTAGCATTTTCATCGCAAGATGGCGAGATCTGTCATGTGGGAAGAGCGATTCGGCGGTGGGGATTGCCGCTACCGTAGAACACGCTTAGGGCCCGCCGCGAAATGGACCTGGCAGATTTCCGCGCGGTTCCGCGCGTTGCTGAGGGTTTGCGCGGCCAAGCTGAAGCATTTATTCTGGGGCAGGCCCTTAGCGCTTGGCCTTGCCGAGGCGAGCCCGCACCGGCCCCATGGGAGCGCCGGAATAGCTCTTGGCAACCTGGATCGTGCGAAGCTCGTGCGGACTGAAATAGACCACGGGATTGAAGAGCTCCTTCCCGACCTTTACCTCGAGATGCAGATGGGGGCTCGTCGATCTGCCCGTGCTGCCGACGAGGGCTATGGTCTCTCCTCGCTTCACCTTCTGACCGGGACAGACCAGAATGCGGCTCAGGTGGGCATAGTGGGTGAACACGTCCCGTCCATGGTCGACGAGCACCGCGTTTCCGTAGCTCCGATACCCTTTTCTGCTTCCGATGAAGACCACGGTTCCCCCGTCGCAGGCATGAACCGGATCCCCTTTGTCGGCCTTGATGTCGAGGCCGCCGTGGAAAACTCCTCGGCGGAAACCGAATCGGGAGGACAACGTTCCTGTGGGGACGGGAAAGTGGAGCTCAGGGACGAGCGGATGCTTCCGGCCCTTCACAAGGCCAGAAGCGTTGCCGGGAACTTTGTCTCCGTGGGAAGCGCACTGATCCGTTGCGCGGCCGGAGCAGCCGAGAGAGCAGAACGAGGCCAACGGAGAGGGGTCGGGTTCCTCGACAACTCTCGCGCATGACCTCACCACCGGGGTCGATTGCGGAGCCTCGCATACGCTGCTGACCGGGGCCTTTGTCGCGATCCCCGACGTCGTCGCGCACGAGGCGATAAGCGGCACGAGGAGCACCGCCAACCATGTGAGCCTTGCGTCCATACTCTCCTACACCAAACCGAACTGAAAACCAATAAGATCGCTCTACCGCAAATCGACGGCCATGTCAATGAAAGATGCGCTTGGAGAGTAATCAATTCCTTGAGCGGAAGAAATGCGGTATCTGTGGGAGGACGCTTTTTCGGAATGGCTGGATCTTTGAGCCCGCTGTGGGGTGAAACGGCGATAATCCTTGACTCAGGCTCGCAATTACGAGTACCCTTTCAACACCTGAAGCTCGCTATTCGTCTGATCGGGGCACGAGGCAAGATCTGTGATCGCACCAGCTCTCATATCTCTGGGAACAGCCAATTACAAAAATGTCTTGCTTTCGCGCGAACACGAATTCCATGAGCTGAACATCTTCATTGGGCCGAACGGGTCAGGGAAGACCAATGCGATTCGGCTCCTGCAATTCTTGAAAGCCTGCGTTGCGGGGCCTCCGAATGGTGATACCGGCGGTGGGCAACTTGCCCATGCCGCGGGAATTCTTGGAGGTGCTAGGATGCTGGACCGCTCCCTGAGGTTCCCGGGTTCAATTGATATTGCCTATCATTTCGTCCCACCTCCCCACTTGCAAGACCAGTGGATTTCCTTGACCCTACGGCTGGGCATCTACGCACACAGTGCGGAATCTGCGGTCAGCTTGTTCTTCGAGTCACTGTTTATGACGGCGAAACAGGAGCGAACGTCCCCCTACTTTTACTACAAATTCCATGAGTTCCCGATTGGCAGCGGTGTGATTTCCTATTACGACGAACCGAGATTGCCGAAGTCCCATTTTGAACAGATAGATGTTGTACCGACCGACGCCCTAGGTCTTGCCGTACTTCCTGACCTCCTCGAGAAATTTCCCCATCCGCCGGATCTGACCCCGGTCTATCCGGTGCGAAGATCGCTCATTGACTACATCAAGAAATGGCACTTCTACAACGCGAACGATATGAATTTCGAGGAGATCCGAACGGCCGAGCCCAAAATAGGCCCTCCCGACATGTATCTGTCTCCTTCAGGGAACAATTTGGCGCTCGTGTTGGACAATTTGACGCAACGCCACGTGGAATTCGACGAACGTCTCAACGCCGCGATGAAGGCCATACTTCCCCGGACCCGCAGAGTGAGAGCCGTCCGCACCGGTCTCATGGGCCTGTCGGTCGAATGGTATTTTGACGACGTCGATTCTCCCTTTTACTTGAGAGAGATGTCCGACGGCACCGTGCGGATGCTCTGCTGGGCCACCATATTGCTTTCGCCACAGTTGCCGACCTTGCTCGTTATCGACGAGCCGGAAATGGGCATACATCCCGCATGGCTTCCCGTGCTGGCCGAATGGATAAAAGCGGCCTCTCGAAAGACTCAGGTCATCGTGTCAACGCACAGCTCTGACCTTCTCGATCATTTCACGGATTACGTGAATAATGTCCTTTGCTTCACGACAAAGGACGGCAAGTACTTTGCGCCGGAGTCCCTGTCACCGGATCGACTGGCGAGCAAGCTTGAGGAGGGCTGGCAGCTCGGCGATTTGTACCGCGTGGGTGACCCCCTCGTCGGAGGCTGGCCGTGGTGATCTGGTTGTTCGCGGGAGGAGGCCAGGCGGAAATCGGGACATCGGCCGGCCGCGTGGGCGGTCTGGTGAACTTTTTCACAAAGCACTATCCGAATTGCCAATTTAAGCGCAAGACACCCGTACGAAGGACCTTGGCCCCAAAAGCGAACAAGAAACCCCATGCTCACGGGAAAACAGGCGAGAGCCTTGCGCAAGAGATCAGGGAGCGGCTCGAGCTGTCTTTACGGTATGAAAGCCCGTGTGATGTGATTCTCGTTATCGACGATCTGGATTGCCGGGACCTGGATCAGTGTCGTGAACGACTGCTTCGAGCTGTCGACTCTGTTTCCGAAGCGGAACAGATCGACCGGTACGTGGGCTTTGCGGCCCCGGAATTGGAGGCTTGGCTCATAGCCGATTGGGACCATTCCTTTGGCGAGCATCCGGATTATCGTGGCGAACGGCAGGCCGGAATGCGCCACTGGCTCCGCAATGATGGAGAAGTACCTTTTCGTGATCCGGAAACCTTCGGAGATTACGATCCCGAGCGGGATTCATGCTCAAGAAAACTCTCCAACCTCATCATCGAATCAACCGTGCAGGGCAGCCACAATGAAGGCCGAGACCGGTACTCTAAGAGCACACACACGCCCGGAATGCTCCTGTCCATCGACCCTGCACGTGTCGCCTCACGGTGCCCCATATTTCGGGAACTGCATGAATTTCTTTCCGCGCCCTGCAAATGAACGTCACAAAAAAGAGCTTCCATCGTTACCGAGTTTGTTGCACGATTTCGCCGGTGTTCGACAATCCGCAATCCCCGGCTGCCTCGTCGACCTGTAGCGCGGTCACGTCTCCAACCGTTTCTTCTCTTCGCTGCGGATTTCTCTCCGCAGCAACTTGCCGACCTTCGACTTGGGGAGCATGTCCCGGAACTCGATATACTGCGGAACCTTGTATGCGATGAGTCTCTTGCGGCACCATTTGGTCAACTCGTACCCGGTGATGCCTTTCACGTCCTTTTTCAATACCACGAAGGCTTTGATGCGCTCGCCGACCTTAGCATCCGGAATTCCCACAATGCACGATTCAATCACTGCGGGGTGTTCCTGCAACACGGCCTCGATTTCGGACGCGGAGATCCGGTACCCCTTGTGCTTGATGGTATCCACCGTGCGGTCTACGAAATACAAAAAGCCGTCCTCGTCCTGCTTAACGATGTCCGCGGTTCGGTACCAGAGACGCCCGCCAATTTCGACGAACGAAGCCTCGGTCTCCTCCGGCTTGTTGTGATATGCCTTCACCATCCGGTCAGACGAAACCAGCAGCTCGCCCGGGTCTCCCATCCGAACCGCTTCCGTGGTCCCGGTCTCAACGATGAGGATATGTTTGCTCGGCACTTTCGCACCCATGCTCAGCGGCGGATTCTCCCGATCCGTCGGGCCCATGGCAATCCCGCCGCACGTTTCGGTCGCTCCGTATCCCTGGTAGATCTGGAGGCCGAACCGAGTCTTCCAGCGCCTCGCAACTTCCACCGGCAGCACGTCCCCCGCAGAGAAGCAATATTTCAGGGAAGAGAGATCGTACTGATCCACCCGGTCGTGCTCCAACATCATCCGGTAGAGAGCGGGCACTCCGATGAGCGTGGTAGCCCGCATGGTCTGAACGGAATGAAACAGCGCGTCCAGATTCACCCGTGGCTGAAGAATGAGCGTCCCACCTCCGATCACGATCGTGGAGAGGCCGCAGGTCTGACCCAGGATGTGGAACAGGGGCGCGCCGCCGAGGATCACATCCTCGTTCTTGGGGAAGAGCGGGTCGCGGACGCCAAGCTGCTCGTCCGCAGAAACCAGGAAGAGCCCCTGAGTAATGGGAACGCCCTTCGGGTGCTTGGTCGTTCCGCCGGTGAAGAGGATTTCAGCCACGTCGTCTTCACGGGAATCGGGATCGGGGGCCGGCGGCGCCGAGGAGGTGACCATCGCCCGGAGCAAGCTCGTGAAGGGCGCTTTCTCAACCTTGCCCGAAGGCACCTTGTCGCCCAGGAGCCCAAAGACCCTTTTCCAGAGGGGAAGCAGATCCGCGAGATTCGTCACGACCACCCGCTCGATGGAAGTCCCCGGCATGGCCTGTTTGACGTACCCGAAATTCCGGTCCGAGCAAACTACTGCCTTGGCCCGGGTGTCCTGCGCGACGTAGTTGAGGTCAAAGGAGGTGTAAATCGGCGTTATCGGGACTGCGACCGCTCCCAGTCGCTGAATGCCGAGCCATGCAACCACGAATTGGGCTGAATTGGGCACGTAGAGGACGATCCGATCACCCTTTTTCAGACCCTCGGCCGCAAGAGCCGCAGCGAATCGTTCCGCGAGGCCCGCGAGCTCGCGATATGAGAATTGAGTCCCCAGGAAAGACACCGCGGTCTTGTCCGGATACGCTGAGACGAGGGCTGAAAACGCTCGATAGATGTTCGGATACGCGAGAGATGTCATGTGGGTCCTACACTCCGAAGTATGCGGCTCTGACTTCCGGGTTGTCCATGAGCTCCTGTCCCGGGCCGTCCATCGTGAGCATGCCGTTTTCAATGACGTAACCGTAATCGATGACCGGCAGGATCGGTCGCGCGAACTGTTCGGTGATCACGATGGTGAGTCCTGTTTCGTTCCGGATCTTCTTGATGGCATCCACGAGTGTGGTCTGCATGACCGGGCTCAGTCCAAGGAGAGGCTCGTCGAGCAGGAGAAGCCGGGGCTTCACCACGAGGGCCATTCCAATGGTGAGCATCTGCTGTTCGCCGCCGCTGAGGAATCCGGCTTTGCGTCGTTTGAGCCGTACGAGCGTAGGGAAAAGGTCGAACACATAGTCGACCATCTCCTTCACTTCGGGCCGCGTCCGCAGGTATCCGGCGATCTTCAGGTTCTCGACGAGATCCGATTCCGGGAAGATGGGGTGACGCTCGCGGCAGAGCACCAGGCCGCGTTCGACCCGATCACTGGGGTAAAGCGTCGTGATGTCTTCGCCGTCGAATTTGATCGTCCCATAGAGCGTTATGCGCTCCCCCCCCTTCCGTTTTTCTTTGAGCTGCGTGTCGATGATCAGGCCGGAAACGGTGTTCATGAGGGTGGTTTTCCCCGCGCTGTTCGACCCGATCACCGCAATGATGTTGCCCGGCTTCACGGACATGCTGAAGTCGTTCAGCGCGAGGGCGTTCTCATAAAAGACCATAAGGTTGGATACTTCGAGCATGTGGGCGCCTGCCTCCACCGTGTTTCATCCTTCTCGGGCCGAGTGGTGTCAGTCTTCCGTCCCCAAGTACGCGTGCTTGACCTCGTCCTTCTCCATGACCTCGGCCGGTTTTCCGATCGCGATCACTTGGCCGAAATTGAGCACGAGCACACGATTGGCAATGCGGAAGAGCTCCCGCAACCGATGTTCGATCATGACGACCGTCTTGCCTTCCGAGATAAGCTTTTCGATGATGGGCACGATACTGGCCAGCTCTGCAATACTCAACCCGGAGAAGAGCTCATCGAGGATAATGAGGTCGGCTCGAAGGGCCAGGCATTTGGCCAGCTCCAGGCGCTTGAGATAACCGTGGGGAAGACTGCCGGCCGCTTTGTAGGTCACCGCGGAATCTCGCTCGAAGCCCACCTCTTCTAGGAGGTCTTTGGCGACTGAATCCCGGTCTCCGTACCGGCCTCCTGACAAGCTTCTCACGCGCGGCGAATAGAGCGGCACAATGAGGTTCTTGAACGCGGGCAGCTCTGTGAACGGCCGAACCATCTGAAACGTCCGGGCAATGCCGAGCCGAGCGATCCGGTACGGCATCCAGCCCGTGATGGCTTGGCCGCGAAATTCCACCGTTCCCGAGTCGGGTTTGATGAAGCCGGTAATCAGGTTGACCAGCGTCGTCTTGCCGGAACCGTTCGGGCCGATTATTCCCAGGAGCTCACCCGGGCGAAGGTCAAAGCTCACGTTGACCACGGCGCGCACCCCGCCGAAGCTCTTGCTGAGCTCTCGGACCTGGAGGAGCGGGGCCGGCACTGTCTCGGGAGACTCGTTATTCATGAGAATTTCCATACGCAGTATCGGGCACAACTAACAATGAAAGCCCTCGGCTTCGATGAGCACTCCGTGGCTTCGCCTCGGAGAGGGACGGTAGAGCGCGCTTACTGCGCCATAATTTGGAGGGCGAGCGGTATTGTGGAACTGCCGAGAGACATCGCCAGCCAAGTGGCAAGCCAGGACGAAGAATGCTCCGGCACGCTGCGAGGCGTCCCACGGTCTCGGCACCATCACGGCTGCTTCGCCGCCGCCCCCTCCAAACCTCCCCATACGTAGATCCGGCCGCGACCTCTCGTTTTCGGTGATCTTTCATAGGAATGCAATCCCCTAATGATCCACTTCTACCCACCGTTCGGTCTGGTGGTACTTGCGCTGAATGTAATGGAAGATCCCTTCGGGCAGGGCCACGATGAACACGACCAGGGACACTGCGTAGATCACGGTCCGCAGCCCGCCGACACCTCGCAGGGCTTCCGAGAGCGGAACGAGAATGAACGCGCCCATGACCGATCCCGCAAAGGTGCCCATGCCTCCGACAACGGATGAGGCCAGCGGCAGGATGGAATAGTCCAGCGCGAATACCGGCATGCCCACGAACATGTACACGTGGGTCATGTACGCGCCGCAAAACGATCCGACGCATCCGGCGATGAAGAGGGCCTGGGCCTTGAGCCAGTAGATGTTGATCCCGCCGCTCATCACGCCTCGATCATTGTCGCGTATCGCCTTGAGGACGAGACCGAAATCATCGGTCATGAGGCGCCGGAAAACGAAGAGTGCCACGAGCAGCACGATGACCACCAAATAGACCTCGATCCACGAATTGGCGAATGACTTCAGACCGGTTAGCCCCTCGGTGCCGCCGAAGATCGCTGTCGCCTCGATGATGCGTTCCACCATGAGCGGTAAGACGAGAGTCACCATGGCGAAGTACACACCCCGCAGGCGCAGGACCGGCAGGAGGAAAATGGTACAAAGACCGCCTCCGATAATGGTCGCCAGGGGTATGGTGGCCCAAACGGGCAACCCTCCGTAATGGTCGAGGCAACCGGCAACGTAAGCCCCCATGCCGAAAAAGAGAGCCTGCCCGAGTGACACCATTCCCACCTGCACGAGAAAATCCCAACTGATGGCCAACAGAGCAAAGACCGCGGTGGAGACGAGCACTTTCTTCCAATAGAGGGGAAGGATCAGTGGAAGAATCAGCAGCGCTATCACCGGGAGCAAGGGCGGCACGGCGACGTACAACATCTCCCGGTATGAGGTGAGCGCGAACATATCATCCGACCGGGCCTTGATGCCGCGATCTATTCGTTCTTTTCTCCGTTGCTTCACTGATACTTCCCCTGCGCACATAGTCGGGCGGCGTGTCGTCACCCCTTAGATCCGTTCCTCCAGTTCCTTCTGCTTGCCGAAAAGCCCGGACGGTTTGACAACGAGGATCACGAGGATGGCCACAAGGGAAACGATCATCTTCCAGTGCGGGCCGGAAAAAGAATCCGTGATCATCTGCGCGTATCCGATGAGGAACGATGCCACAACCACTCCCAACGTACTCCCGAGCCCTCCGATGATGCAGACCGCCATGGCGTTGATGAGCACGTCGTACCCTTCGTTCACGGAAATGGTCCCTCTCGGCAGGATCAAAATCGCCGCCACCGCTGCCAGCCCTGACCCGAACGCCATGCTTATGCCTGCGATGCGATCCGAATTGATCCCGAGGGAGAGCGCTGTCTGCTCGTCCTGGGCAATGCCCCGAAACGCCAGCCCCAGCCGGGTGTAGTGCGTGAAGAGGTAGAGCCCGCCGGCGAGCGCAATCCCGGCCCCAACAATCCAGAGTCTCTGATAGTCAACGTAGGTGTCGCCGATCATGATACTGCCATCGCTGAACACGGGAAGCGTATACTGGAAGCCGGTAAACCCGAGATAACGAAACATCTCAAGAATTGCGAGGCCGACCCCGAACGTTGCTATGACTTCCGAGATGACCAGCCCGCGGACCCGCAAGAGCACGAACCGGTACAAAGCCGCTCCCAGGGCCGCGGTGAGAATGACTGCGATCACAGCCGCGGGCAGAAAGGGAATGGACAGCTTGTTGATGAGAATCCAGACCGTGTAGCCGGCGAGCACGTACATGGCCCCATAGGAGAAGTTGGAGATCCCGCTGATTCCGAATGTCAAACTGAAACCGAGGGCGATCAGCGCCAGAATGGTGCTGTTGATAAAGCCGTAGATAAGCGTAACTTCTAACATGGGTCTAACTCAGCCTCTGGAGCTCTCGAGGATAGATGAGCAAGTAATAACCGATTCACCGGTGAGGATCATCCTCAAAAGCAACGCCACACCCGGTGTCGAGGAGAACTCACCATGTATATGCGGCCCTTGGAACCCTATCCGAGTCGACAGGGCCATCTTGCAGGGGCGACCGGCCGGTCGCCCCTATGAATGCACCCACATCCGGTTTGGCGACTACCAGGCGGCGACCAACGGAAGCCGCCAATATATTTGGAGTTCTCATGAAAGTCCTCTGGGGGGAGCAACCGGCACGAATTTGCGCATGGGGAGGGACTTTTTGCAGAAAGTCCCTCCCCGGATCACTTCCCTGGAAAACCGTTCAGCTCACTTCGCCGCTTTGATCCATTCCGGCAGCTTGATTTTGCCTTCAGCGAGAGGCTGAGGGAACACGATGACGCGTTTGCCGTCATCGGTCCACTGGAATACGCAGCCAGCCGCGGTCTGAGTCGGATCGTCGCCGTAGATCACCTGGTTGCCGTCGTCGAACTTGATGCGGCCGATCACGCCCTTGCGGTCCGTCTTTTTGATCTCACTGACGACCTTGTCCGCGTCCAGCGTCCCGGCCCGCTCGATCGCCTCGGCAAGGATGTAGACCGAGTCATAGGATGGAGCGGGCCCGTGTCCGGCTTCCATAGGCTTGCCGTACTTCTTGAGGTATGCGTCATAAAACGTCTTGGCGGGCTCGTATTTTTCCGTCGGGATCGCGCTGCCGATCTCGAAGACTGCGTTTATCAGGCCGGCGATCTTCCCGTCAAAGGTCTTCCACGCTCCCGGACCTGCCATGGGAGAGATGAATCCTGTCATAAGGGCCGGAACCTTCATGCTCTGCCACTGTTTGAGCAGAATGCCGCTCTGAGGCATGTCGAAGACGGGCAGAATCACCTGCGCGCCTTTGGTCTTTGCCTTGACGAGGCCCGCCGAGAAATCCGCAGACCCGGTCGGATAGACCTCGGCTCCGAGCGATTCCCAGCCCATCTTGGAGGTCACCACTTTTTCGGTGGCCTGGCCGGTGAGCCGTGCCCACAACACGTCCTGATGCATGACATAGAGTTTCTTGAAGCCGAATTCCGTGTTCATGAAACCCAGGGTTTTCGCGAGATACCCGACGAGATATTTCGCGTTGAGGCACACGCGAAAGCAGTATTTGTACTTGTCAGGCTCAGCCTTGATTTTCTCCTCTGATTTCGGCGACATGGCAATTGATCCCAGCATGGGAACCTTGTACTTCGCCAGAAGATCCATGCCCGCCATGAGGGCTTCCGATCGGAAGGGCCCGACGAGAAGAGCGCTCACCTTCTTCTCGGTGATGATCTTTTCCAGCCCCAGCAGGGCCTCCGATACCGGCACTCCGGGATCCGAATCTCGAAGATCCAGCGTCTCGATCTTGAGGAGACGCTTGGAATCACCCACGGTGACGCCGCCCTTGGCATTGATCTCTTCCACGGCCATTTGAACCGCCATGAGCGATTCTCGTCCCTCAAGGGCCGTGAGCGAGGTGGGCACACCAATGAGGATAGGATCCGCACAAGAGACGGGATCGACGGACCAGCTTGTGGACAGCGTTGAGGAGTGATTTTTCTGTGTGGGGAAACGTGAAGGTAATTCGCGGTTTACCGGGAATCGCTCCGCGCCACAGAACTTTTTTTTCGCGCTGGAACGATAGTTCTTAAAAA
>Ga0172371_10006213_pt1 | contig 17443 bp, 15 predicted proteins | sample Lak12m_FD_114543 | JGI IMG/M metagenome (GOLD analysis project Ga0172371, IMG submission 114543) | Freshwater microbial communities from Kabuno Bay, South-Kivu, Congo - kab_022012_12m | ecosystem: Environmental > Aquatic > Freshwater > Lake | place: Democratic Republic of the Congo: South-Kivu...
AATATCATCGCATGTCAACTTCACACGTTAACCGAGCGAGCGGTTATGTGCCTCTATAGCTCAGTGGTAGAGCGTCAGTCTTGTAAACTGAAAGTCGGGGGTTCAAATCCCTCTAGAGGCTTATCACCAAAAGTTAAAAGCCCTTAATTAAAAGGGAAGCAATTAGATCTCCTCTAATCTTTTTTTTAGTGTTTTATAACCATCATAAAGTTCGTCTACTTCAGCTTTGGTCTTAAATCCAATCAAAAACAAGAAATCCATAAAACTAATTATCTTATAATTTGAGAGATTAGACTTCTTAATTATGTGAGGGTCTATTAAATTTTTATCTTTTAAAATTTTAAAATAATAACTTACACTAAAATTTATATATGAATTCTGGTTGCTGTAAAGATAATTTAAACCATAAATTTCTTTCAACTTAGAATTTAATTCATTTGTGTTATAATGTATTTGGTCACCAGTTATATACTGTTTAAATATTTCTTTTGGGTCATTATTACTGCATTTCCCAAAATTATTAAAAAAATCTAATTTTGGATTAAATGTATTAATTGCAGGGAGATAATTAAGCACAGGATACATTTTACATATCAATGGCCTATCCTCATAAATAGAACAATTATCATTTATTAAAAATGGGCAAGGTTCATTATACATCCCATAACTCATACAAAACGCAATTTTTGATTTTTTATCAAAATAACATACCATAGGCACAATGTTTAATTTAATACCTTTTTCTTTAGCCAGCTCATCTAATTTTTCTACCTCCCAATTACGCAAAGGAAGACAATGTTCTGGGAAATATTTACAACAAGAACCACATTTTATACACTCAAACATAAATGCCATTATTTTATTCTTTCTATAAAATTGAGTTTATCTTTAATTAGTTTCTCTCTTGAATGTTCCTTACAGAGATAAATCTTTTTATCTTTCTCGGTTACAACATACTCTGCTTTTTTAGAACATTTTGAACATTTCATATTAATATTATAATCCAAATCAATTAAAAACTATTTGGATAAATTGCCTCAAAGCTTAATTATGAGGTAAAGCTATTAATTAAAATGAAATTACCATAATTTCATCGATTAATATAATTATACACTAATATCATTATTATAATAACCTATGCAATCAAACCTAAAACAAACCAAATATTATTTAATACCCAAATTAATACTAAAAATGGGCCAACAATAATATCCACTGCAAACAATAATATTTTTTCAATAGTGTTGGTTACACAAGTTAAATTGGTTGCTAATGCACAAGATGTACCCATAATAGTTAGAAAAAATAGTTTAAATCCAGAAATAGCATCTATAATTCCAATGATTAAACCTATAGCCCCATAAACCACACTAATTACTTTCAATATATTTGTTTCCCTCAACAAGCTTAATCTCTTCAGGAGTTAATTCATAAAGTTTGTAAACTAACTGATCAATTTCATTGTCAGTTTTATCAATTTGATTTTTTAAATTAACTATTTCTTGTTTAAATTTATTAAATAAATCTAATAGTTCTGATTGAGATGCTAATTTAACATCCACTTTTTGTTTACTTAATTCACTTAGTAAATCCTTAAATTCAAATTCATAAAAATTTTTAAGTTTATTAGTTTCTTTTTGGATATTATAATTTGATTTCAATAATTCTAAAAAGTGGTTAATTTTTAAATATAATTCTTTATTAAGTTTAAGTATATATCCTACTTTTTCAATAAATGGAATTTGTTGTTCTAAAGATACTTGTTTAATAGGTAACTCATCTAAATTTTCAATTGCAACAGCAGTTGTAAATTCTGCACCTAAATTAAAGATATTTGAATAATAAAAATTAATTAACTTTGAATTTAATAGCGCAAGTAAATAATTATTTTTAATTTGTTTATCTGTCGAAGTAGTTGAATTTATAGTTTGTAAAAAATAATTTTGTTGTGTATCTATTGTAGCAGTTATATTGCCAGAAACGTGTTGAGTTAAAATTTTTTCTTGCTTTTCAAACAAGTCTGATGTTTTACCTCTGGTTAAAACTTTTGTCCCAGAAACATAATATATAAATTCTTTGTTATTTGGAAAACCATAACGAGAGATATCTTTCCCTCTTAAAATGGGTTTATATTTTTCATTCTCTTTAAGTTTGGAAATATATTTCTTTTCATCTCCTACAATTATTCCTTGTAAAGTTTCAGCAACATCTTTCAATTTTACACAATCGGTTTTAATTTGATCTAACAATTTAATTACATCGGTGGTTAAATAAATATTAAATCTATTACCTGCAGTTTCTTCAAAAATACTTTGCTTTATTTTTTCTGGTTTTAAAATAGAATCAATTTTAATATTATATTTGTAAACTTGTATAATATTGTCTTTTATTTTACTTTTATTTTTATTTAAAAGTAATACAGTCATTTCACCAGTTACCCCTTCAAAAACACCTTGTGTAAAACTTAATATTTGTTTAATTTTCGAATTATCTAATATAAATTTTCTTGTTTTATCATAATCATTTGAACGAATCAAATTTCTGTGAATTATAAACCCAAAATTAGAATTTTCTTTTAATAAATTAATTCCTTTTTCTATAAAAGAGGCAAAAGTATTTATTCTATTTCCAGAAGTTTGGTAATTTTTTCTTAAATAATCTACAACGTTTTGTTCTAAACTTCTTGCTTCAACATAAGGAGGATTTCCAATAATTATATCAAACCCGCCTTTTTTGAATATGTCTGGAAATTGTTCTTGCCAATTGAAGGTTTTATCTCCTGCAATTTCTTTATCATCTATTAAACTATTTCCACATTTTATTTTATTATCTATAGTTGGTAATTTTTTATCTTTTGTCGCAATCTTCAAAAATAAAGATAATTTAGTTATTTCTACAGATTCTTCATTTAAATCTACACCATAAATACAATTATCTATTATTTCTCTTGCTTTTTCTTCTGCATTAAACTTTATTATCTTTAGCTGTCCTTTTGTTTCTTCTCCTTTTCTTTCCTTTTTACCTTTTGCTTTCATATTCGTTGCAAGATACTCTCCCATGTTATCTTTATATTCTTCAATATTCTTATAAATTTCAAGTAGAACATCAACTGCTTTAATTAAGAACGCACCAGATCCACAAGCAGGATCTAATATTCTTAATTCTTTTATTTTAATTTCCAATTCAGATATATTATCTTTATAATCATTAATTAAAGTTGGAATATCGATGTTATCTTTTGTTTTTGAGATGTATGGTATAATTGTATTTTTACAAATATAATCAGTAATATATTCTGGAGTATAAAATATACCTTCTTTTTTTCTTTTTGAAGTATCTCCTTCTTGTAATGTTTCAAGATCAGAAAGAGATTGTTCAAATATATGCCCTAAAATATTTACATTCACTTCTGAATTAAAATCGTGATATGCCATATAAAGCATATTCATAATTAATGGATTTAGTTTATTTTGGTGAATTTTTATTATATCTTCTAAATCAGGATATTCGTGTAATATTTTATCCTTTTCTTTTAACGTTGTTTTTTGATCAAATTCTTTGAAATAACTTTCTGATCTATAATCTTTAAAATTTAAGTTAGCAGGTATTTCTTCCTTAAATAATCCTCCATTAAACCCATGTATTTTTGGAGTGCCTTTATCTAAAGATAAAAATAAACTTTTAATTGAATTAGATACAGAAGAGGTATTTTCATCTATATATTCGCTTTCTTTTATTGTATGTAATATCCTATTTTCAAATAGTTTTGGTGTAAGTTTATCAGTGTCTTCTGCAAAATAAATAAACATTAATCTATTTATAAACAATTGAGCAAAATGTATTGCTTGGTCTTTTGTAGTTGTTTGTTCAAATTCTTTAATTAACATTAATCTGGTTTCGTGGAATAATTTATAGAATTCTCTTGTAAATATTCTTTCTTCTTGACTTGACTCTTTTTTAAGATTTTCAATAAATCCTTTTTCAATATTTTCCTTTGAGAAGATTGCAATAAATTCTTTTAATTTAGATGGATTTGTTTTAATCTCAGAAAAATTAAATTCATAGAATTCATCATAACTCTTAGATCTATCGAATAAAATGAATTTATCATAATTTGTTAATACTCCATACGGAATTACGTGTTTTGACATATAATCCCATATTTGGTTAACTGGGGTTTCTCTTATTTTTGAATCCCTGCCCTGAGATGCCCATAGATCTTTACATTTTGTTCCTTTAGCTTCAAAACAAACTAATGGTTTACCTATTTTATTTTTAAAGAAGAATTCCATATTCCCTTCTTCAAAATTAAAATCATTAATATTATATCCAAGAATGTCTCTAAGAATGTGTTGTGCAAATCTAAAATAATTTGCTTTTTCTTCTTTTAATTTATCTTCTCCAAGTAACTGTATCCATTCATTAGATGTAGATCTTTGTTTAGCATTAATTGTAATATTAGATGTTAATCTTTCTATTGTTTTTAAATTAAATAGTGATTTACTAATCATATTTTCTCAATTAAATATATTATTATAAGTATTTAAATAATATTCGCAAGTGTCTTTCCAAGCAAGACTACCCAAATTTTAAAATATTATCTTTATCCGCCCGCTTTATAAACCAATTTACAAAATTATTGAAATTATCTTCTGAAATAGGCATATATTTTGAATTAAAAGATGGGATTCCTAATGAAAATAACACACCATACCTAGAAAAATAAATTGATAAATTATTTATTTCAATAGATTCATTAATATCATCTATACCTCCAATTTTGGATAATATATAATATCCAATCAATTGATAGAAATCTTCTTTTTTTAATGTTAAAAATTTAGTTGTTTTTATATCTATTAGTTGATCATCAATAATTATATCTGCATCTGCACCACCTACTAATCTAGATGCCTGCCCAAAAGTTGGATTTAACAAACAATGCTTTGTTGAACTAAATTTATTTTTATCAACTATATTAATTAAATTTCGTAAATCAATTATATCTCCATTATCGATTGCATCAATATTTAGATCAATATTGCCAGATCTATAAATTTGATCAATTTTAGCTAATAATAACGTGGACTTTAATAATTCATCATTTAAATTACCGGTCTTAAGATAATATTCATAAACTGCTTTTGAATTATTAATTATATACTCAATTTTAGATATATATTCTACATTTATCTGTTGATTATTTGATAAATCTAAAGATTTAAGTATATCTAAAGAATTTTCTGCAACCCATTTCTTTGTTATTGCACTTGGATTGTTTTTAATATAAAATCTTAATAAATAATCAAATGCAGTACCAATTAAAGGATAATTGGTAGTAATTGGTGTTGCTTTTAGGGCACCTACAAGATTAACTACCTTTGGAAGAGGGAAAGTTTCTTCAAATTTCCTTAGAACATCTGGTTCTTTAATAAAAGAAGTTAAACTCATATAATCTCCCTTCTATCTAAATTGGTTAAAATATTTTTTAATATGGGTAATATTGCTTGTTTATCTAAGTAACTTAAATCCCCTTGTCTTACATATGATCCAATACATTTAATACACCCTTTAGTACAACACCGAGTACACAAATCAATAGATTTATTTATTATTTCTTTTAACTTGGCATTAAACACATCAATAAATCCAACTCCCCCCTCAACAGTATCATAAAATATATATTGAAGATTATTGACTTCATTTACACTCATTTCTCCATCTTCACAACCAATAATTATAGTTGCTGCCGAAAGCAAGGTATTAATCATAGTTTTACTAATTATCAAATTTGATTCAACAGGAATGGTAATAAATTTTTGTAAATCAACATATGTTGCAATGGTATTATATTTATCTAATATATCTCCATCTATCTTATCGTGTTTGCAATCTTTGGTTTTTGGACTTTTATCAGAATATATTAACCCACATTTTTTACATATCCAATAAGGTATTTGATTCCCTCTTATTCCATTAAATTTTAACCCTACATTACATTTAAATAAATCATTTTGTCTAAAATCAGTAGGTACATCTATTAAGATAACTTTCCAATCAACACGTTTTGGTTTTAATCCATATTTATTTTCTTTTGCAAAAATCACATTTGGTTTAAATAAAATTTTGTTTTGAATATCAGATAATTTTTTATTACACACAGGGCATATATTTATATTTAAATTATTTATGGCGATATAACCACAATTAAAATTTTGACATTCTCTATATTGCCCAGTATATATTGTATTATTTTTTTCAAATTTATTATTCAAAGGAGTGATTTTATTACAACTGTATCTTACTTTATCAATATCAATTGTATTTGGAGGACAAGATTCTCTAACTGCTAACCCAGTTATCAGTTTATTATAATACCCCACTATAACCATAGAACTAGAACTTCCAAACGCAAAATCAGGTAATAATCCAAACATCCTAAAATAATCAATAGTAAATTGCTTAGAATCATCCATAATCTTATTTTCTTTACAAATTGAAATACATTTATCTAATTTACTAATCCACTCATCAAACAATTTATTACAATTAATTAAAGAAATATCATATATATTTTCTGTATATTTCTTAATATCTAATTTAAAATAATTATTATAATATTCTATCCAATACTCTTTTATTTTATCAATATTTTTTATCCAATTAAAAATGACCCCCCAATTGGTTACTAGTATCTTAAAATCATTATCTGTTAATAAATTTTGTAGAAATAAAGAAAATAAAGATTTACTCAATGGATATTCTAAATCTATATTAAATAATGGGGGGGTAATTTTACCTGATATTAATTCAATTGGTTTGTAAAAATAATATCCCCCTAATGCACTATCTTCTAAATAAGTAACAACTAATGCTGAATTTTTGTTTCTCCCTGCTCTTCCTGCTCTTTGGGTATAATTTGCAGGAGATCTAGGTGTATTTAATTGCCCAACACAATTTAAATCACCTATATCAATACCTAACTCTAAAGTAGGCGTGGCAACTAAAATTAAATTATTTTCATCTTTAAATCTTTTTTCAATTTTTGCTCTATCATCTTTATCGGTTTTTGCAGTATCATTTTCAGTCCTAATTAAAGGCACATCATAATTCCAATTATCGTAATAATTATCTGATTCATTAATTATATTTTTACCTTTAGATATTTGAATGTAACTTTCAGTAATTAAATAATAATCCCCATCTTCTGTAATTACCCCATTTGATAATAATTTGTTTATATAATTATTAGTTTCATCAATAGATATTTTACATTTTTTAGATAAATATCTAACAATCTCTTCTTTTGCTTTAAAATTTATAAATGAACGCCCAAGTTCTTTTGTTAATTCATAATATCCATTAATTTGGTTATAATTTATCAAATATTTAAACACATTATCGTAAATTGAAATAGGAATATTACTCCCAAGAATATTTGAGTTTATATCAAACCAATTTCTATTAGTTAAAGCACCCACTTTAGTTTTTTTAGAAAATATTTCATTATATAATTCCAATCGAATTATTTTCTTAATATAATCTGTACATCCTTTTTTATCAAAATATTTAACAATTTCATCTCTCACATCTACAAAATCAATTGAAATATCTTGATTTTTAATTTTAGTTAATAAAAATTTACGAACTATATTTTTAACGTGTGTCTCATCAATTTCTCTTGTAAATTTAGAACTTTTTTGCACATTATCAGTAAATATAAGTATTTTTTTACTACCATCTAAATTACAATATAGTTCATCAAATATAATATGAGAACAATTTTCATCAGATAATGCCCCTACCGCATTAATTAATGTTTTTGATGTAAATTTACAAAAAACACAATGTTTTGAATTCCCCTGGATATTATTATAATCTATGTATTCTAATCCCTGCTCTGTTTTACGCTTATTACATATATTTATGTCCAAATATTCAACACAATCACATTTTGGGCAAATATCAGTGGTGTGAATTGAACCACATTTTTTACACAATCTAAAAAAATCAATCAAAACATTACTTTTGTGATCTACATTATTATCTATAAAAAATAATATATCCTTTGAATTTTGATCTAAATACGATATTTCAATGTATTTCTGCACTTTAAAATAAATGTTATCAATTTTACTTTTATTATTAAAAATATTTGCACGATATAAATAATACTCTTGACCACAATTTCTACAAGTGTTTATTTGAAATATTAATTTTGAACCACATTTACAAGTATGCGGTGTTTCATCTAAAGAATATAACTTATTACAAGAGATACATCTATTAAAATAACCAGGTTTAGAAAACATACAATGTAGCTTATACTCCTTATTTTTATCAATATTATTAAAATTAGATAAATCTAATGCAAAAATATCTGATTGCCCAAGATTATCATTAATTATATCTTTCTCTTCGAATTTACAATTAAAAACCTTTTGAATAAACTTTACGGAACCTGATAAGTCTTCTTTTGACCCCAAAGTCGCACTAGTGCCAATGTAGGTTATCTTCTTATAATCTATATTTCGTTTTAACAAATTAAATTGTAATCTTTTAATTAAATAAGAAATATCAATGCCTTGTGCACCTCTATAGGAATGTATTTCATCCAATACAATAAATTTAAGATCGAAATTATCAATGATACGCTTGTGATTTGGATCTAATAATAGTCGATCTAACATAGAATAATTTGTTATTAATATATCTGGTGGATTATTATAAATATTTTCCCTTTCTAAAGGGTCAGTTATATCGCCATCAATTCTTTTACAAGTTATATTTATATTATATTTAACTTTAAGATCTGTAATATCTTTTAAAATACGTTTATACTGATCATTCGCTAATGCTTTTAATGGATAAATAATAATCGCTTTTATTTTATTATTAGAGTTATTAATTAAATAATTATAAATTGGGAATAAAAAGGATTCTGTTTTTCCACTACCCGTCCCAGTTGCAATAACACAATTTTCTGAATTTAAAATATGTTCCCAAGCATAATATTGATGTTTATAGGGATTTGAATTCTTATCAAGAAAAAATTGTTTAATAAATTGATTCAATTTTGGATGGAAATCAAGGTTATCAATTTCTAAATTACTTATTGATTCGTATTCTTTCTTTGATTCAAGATATAACTTAGTAGATAATTTTTGATGAGATCCATAATAATTTGTTAATTCTTTCCTTAATGTAGGGTTATTATATCTACAAAAAGTAGTTAATATAAATGTTAAATATTTTTCATTTATGGCAGTATATAATTTCAGGTATTTATTATCCATTTATTATCCCACATTTTAATTCGATTTATTAATGTTTGTTTAGAATATTGATTATAAATATTTAAAAATACTAAATTAAATACAATCTGCATTTCATTTAAATTATCTGGAGGTTCCATAGATTTGGATTCAATTAAATAAGAATCATAAATAACTCTTAATTTATCTTTATTATAGCTATTTAATAAATGCGGTCTATAATATATATTATTATCGATCATAATTAAATATTTTTGTAAATATAACTTAAAAAATAAATTAAAATTACAATTAACAAAAACTTTAATTTTAGATAATAGATAACATTCTTTATTATATATTTCTTCAAGCTTATTAATATTGCAAATATATAAATTGGTTGTTACTAAATAATTATAGTATATCCTTTGCATAAGTTTGTGATATAATATATCCTCTGCAGTTGTATCAATTAATATGTCATCTAAAATTATTTCGTGCCTGTAATTTTTATTATCTATAGTATATACTTTATCTTTAAATAAACCTAATAAATATGTATCTGTATCAAAAGAATATTTTTGTAAATTTGTGATCAATTCTGGATTATAAATAAACACATCTAATTCTTGATCAATTTGCCCATTTGAAAAAAAGTGATTTAATATATTAAGTTTAAATGAATTTTTATTCACATTAGATACGTATTTAATTACTGCTACAAAATAATTTTCATATGCATCAATATTGTTTTCAAAAACAATTGGTGAAAATCTAGGAGAAAAGTACGCAATTATAGTTTCAGAGGATCTTTTCAAAAATGGCATATACCCCCAGTTTGAAAAAAATTCATCTTTTTCAAAAAATTCATAAGTTGAACGATACACAAGTATATGAGAATAATTATTATGCCCATCACCTAATAAATAGTTCCCCGAAATTGATAGATATGTAGGGACTGAGTTGATAATATTTTTTTCAATATCTTGGGATAATTCAATATGTTTATCTGTATATTTATTTTCTGAACCCAACCACATAACTAAAGAGACTATAGTTTCTAACTCTAAACAAAATCCAATAAAGGTATTTTTATATAAATTTTCGGGAGAAGTTGGTGCTTTTAAACTCTTGTCTCTTGTTTTACCTTTAGTAATAAGAATATTCAATGGAAATAATTTAAATCCGTGCAATCTATCATTTTCATCTCTCTTTTTATCTGGGCCTTGTAAAATATACCTCAAATTACTATTTGTATAATTTTTTATTGCATTTAAAAAATTATGCACATCATTTTCCATTCGTTGATTATATTTAAATTTATCAACTAAAACATCATACACTATTTTATCAGTAGTCATAATGTATCCTCATAATAAAATCAAATTTATTTTTCCTCAATCAATAAATTTACATCTGTTTGAATCTTCTTTGCTTTTGCAACTTGCTTTTTGTTTACAAAATCTTCTCTTAACTCTTTTTCTGAAATTTGTTTTACTCTTTTTTCTAATGGCGGATTTAATTTATCTGACATTTCACATTTTACAGCTTGTTCTTTTATTTCATCAGGTAGTGAATTACAATTAGTAAGTATATTTAAGTACTCATCAAAAAAAAAGCTATCAACTTGCATTCTTCTTTTTGTAGTATGCGCAAATTTACCTATAATTCTTGAGATTGCATCTCTATCTTCTGGACTTAACTTATCTGCAAACTCATAATCTTCTATCTTTCTTAAAGATAAAATTATTGGCTCTAAAGAGCTTTTTGTAATAACGTATACATCATAATCTGCTAAATTATAAGTATGCTCTTTTATACAATCTATTGTGTTGTCTGGCACAACTAAATATATATCCTTCTTTACATTTTCTTCCTTTATGTATTTTTTCAATGTCTCTGCCTGAGTTTTAATATATTGAGGGAAATTTCTTAAATCATCACTAGCAGGAGATTTTGCATCGAATATAATATATTGATCTGCAATTTCAATTGTATTGTCTGGTTTACCTTTAATTGGCACCTTCTCTTTATCAAAATAATTAATACCTTGTTTTTTGCATATTTTTTTCAAATAATCTTCAACATCTGTTTCGTGAGTTTTCCAAGTTTCTTTCATTTTTTTTAAATTATTTGCAATTTCTTCTTCTCTATCTCTTTGAATTTTTTGTCTATCTTGATCCATTTGATTTCTAAGTGTATTAATTTCAGTTATATTTTTTTGATAATCTTGTTGCTCTTTCTGTTTGATACTATTGTGTTCTGCTATTGCTTTTATGTTTTCTTTATCTTTATTATGTAGTTGGGTTATTTGCTCATTTAATTTTGCTTTATCCATCTCCAATCTAGAGATTGCATCTTTTACTGCTAATTCGGTAATTTTATCTATTGATTTAAATTCATCATATGCATCATAGCTTAGTTTTTTAATTGAACTCCAAGAAAATATTCTTTCGATTAAGTTAACTGTCTTTATTCTATCTAATAATTCTTCTAAATTTTTATATTCTTGTATCTCTTTACTCATATTATCATCACCTTTAAAATTAAAATTTAATTAACTAAAAATGGAATTATTAACCAAACAATTGTAAAAAAGATCATACCGCCATAAATTAAAATGATATATACTACATCCATAAATCTAATTAAATCCATATTCTTTGTGTTTTCAGAAATTAAATGGTAAAATTCTTCTATAATCCAACATCCAATACTTATTAATACAAATTTTAAAGAAGTTTTAAAAATAAATAATTGATTAATTGTTGTAGATGATATTTTTAAATCCACAAATATACTTAATATAAAAATAATTCCAAATACATACAGATATATTTTATAAAATCTATTTAAACTCAGTTTGTTAAATAGTTCCATATCATCACCTATTTGTCTCAACCTTGTATTGTTCCACAATACTTCTTATTAATGGATCATCATTCTTAGTCTTTATTTCTGATAGTTCTTGAAGGAAAGATACTGGGTCATTCTTCCACCCCAGAAATTTCTGGAAATGGGACTGGAGGGTCGAGTATACGTTCTTTCTCGGCTGGGCAGAATCAATTTCTTGATGGATATTGTTGTCGTTTATTACTTGTCTTAACCCTATAAATCCAATTACAACTTCTATATTTTCTGGGGAGATACTTTTTTCTTCTGCATATGCTCTCTTGTATAGTTCTAATTGTCTCCTATATTCGCTGGCATTGTTTGTACTCTTGCTTGTTTTCCAGTCTGCTATAAGATATTTGTTGGTTGTGGGGTTAAAGAAAACTGCATCTATCTTTCCTTTGAAGTTAAGTTTACTTGCTCCAGAAACATCTACTATCTTTGAAAGATTTATGTACATCTCATGCTCTGCTTCAATAAACTTTGGATAATCTTTCTTTAATTGATTAATTATCTCTATTCCATTACTAAAGAATGGAGTTTCTTCTAGAGTGGGAACCACTTCTTCTCCTTTAAGATAACTTTCAAGTAAATTGTGAACACTACTACCTATGTTTGTTGCATATGTATCTTCTCTTAACATAAGTATGTTTCTTGTAAAATATTCATAAGGATCTGTTGTTAATCTTGAAAAAGAAATATGTTCAAGTGTATCAAAATGTTTTTTAACAAAAGCAACTAACCAATTATTATTTTCTTCTAATAATAATTTTGCTTTATCATATTCTTTGTTAATAAACAAACTGTATGCTCTCTTTTGTTTCTCTTTAAATGAAACACTTGTATCTTCTGGAATTACTTCTAGCTTTTCTGAAGCAGAATTAAGATAATCATTTGATTTTTCAGTGATTATATATAACTTTTCCTTTGCTCTTGTATATGCTACAAAATCTATTCTTAGTGATTCTTCCTCTAATTCTAGATTTCTTAGTTTACAACAAGATTCAAGTATCTTCTTAACAACATAATCATAAAATCCACCAGTTGATCTTGTTTTTTTAGGCCAATAAATAACCTTATCATATCCAAGTCCTTTTGCCTTATGAACTGTTGTTAATATAACCTTAGATTCTTTTTTAGCTATAGATGATTCAAGATCACACACATCTAAATAAAGTATTAAATTACTTAAGGTTTTATTTTCAATCAAAGTTAATGCTTCTTCAACTGACTTGTGCATAGTTTGAGTTGACAATAAATATTCTTCCCCATAAGCTACACTAATTGGATATATGTGAGTAATAAATAGGTCGTTTATAGTTTCTAGATCCTTCTGTTTCTCTCTTATTTTTTTAAATTCTGGACAAAAATCTAATATTTGTTCTAAACTTTGATTCTTAAGTGAGGTAAGTTCAAATGCTTTCTCCAAACTCATTGGAAAATATGGTGTAAAAAATGCGTTTTTAACGTCATCAACGTTGGTACTAAAAACCCCTTTAATAAAACGAATAATATTATCTTTAGCTTCAAGAGAAGAAGCTACGTGAGTTGATGAAAAATCAACACCCTTACTTTCAAGAGCTTTTCCAATCTCTAATATTTGAGTATTTGTTCTTACTAAAATTGCAACTTGCCCATCTAGTTTATTTAATAATGAACAAATAGTTCCAACTATATTCTCTCTTGGAGATTCAATTATACTTGGTTTCTTTCCTTTTTTATTATCATAATTCCTTAAACCAATTAATTCTTGCTTAGAATCTTCATCTATTGACTTAATATTAAAATCAAGAGATGCAAAATCTAAAATCTCTTGAGTGCTACGTCTATTCTCTATAAGATTAAACTCATTTGGATTCTTATCTTTAAATAATTTAAAATTATCAATAGATCCCCCCTGGAATCCAAAGATTGCTTGCTTTTTATCTCCAACTGCAAAGAAAACCTCCCCACAAGCAAGAGCAATGTTTGCTTCAAGAGAATTAACATCTTGAAGTTCATCAACAAGCACATACTTAAACTTAGGTTTGTGCTTTAGTTTTAAAAAATTAATAAGAAGATCAGCATAATCAATACCCTTCCTAGCTTTCTTTTCTTCGTATAATTTAAATATTTCATTAAAATAATCTAAAAAATGTTCTAAATCTTTCTTTTCAATTATATCTTTACTTCTCTTGAAGTCCTCAATTAATAATTTAACTTTATTAACATCAAATGAACCGGGAGTTACACCATAACTTTTTAAATATCTCATTAAATTTTCAAGACGTGGAACTACATCTGAAACAAGCATATCATCTTCATAGTTTAGAACTTCTTTTTCCTTTAAATACTCATATATTACAAACCTTAAAAGATTTGTTGAGATAATGTTGCCTTCATCTAGATAATCAAGAGCAAAAGAATGAAACGTATAAATATTAAGTTTTGATAAATCTGTGACTATATTTTTTTCAGTTAATATCTTTGTTATACGTTCCTCCATCTCTGTCTTTGCTTTATTTGTAAAAGTTAAGCAAAGAATGTCTTCAGGAAGAACATTACTTGCTATTAGATAGGCATATTTTAAACCTAATAAATGAGTTTTACCTGTTCCTGGATTTGCAGTAACTAAAGAATTAGTTTCAAGAGAAATAATTTCTTGATTTAATTTAGATAAATCAGAAAATGAATTTATATACTTTTGGTTTAATCTTAACATTTATTCACCAGTTATATTTTCTTTAATTTACCTATATATGTTAGTTTACAATTGGTTTTAAAGTATTACTAAAATTACACTTTAGCTTAAATTTAGGTTTTTTATGAAATTTATATTGTGATGATCCTTAAAATTGCCTTCTTTTAATTCCTTGTATAGTTCTTCATAAATTTTTATTAAGACCAAATCATCAAAAGATTGTTGTTTATTTTCAAATAACATTGTATTCTTATAGACCCACAAGGTATTTAATTTATCTAAAAAGTTTACTTTTGTTTGATTGTGCATAGATGATCATTTATTTTATTCAAGTTTTATTTTTCTTATTTAGCTGAGACTCAAGTAATTCTATTTTACCTTTACTTTTGTTTAATTCTTCAGTTAATTGTTCACATTTTGCTTTAAATATCATTAAGTTTGCATCATTTACATCTATCTTCCTACTTAATCTTTCTAAATAAAAAACTTCTTTGCAAGCATCATAACTTAGTAATCTATATTGTTTCCATACAAAAATCCTTTCCATTACACCCATTGTATTGGCTCTTTCTAAAAGTTGCTTAATATTATTTAAATTACTATATTCATCCATTCTTCTCACCTTTTTTTATTTTTTTTGTAATATAATTACTTGCTACAAACTATTTATAAAGGAATCTTCTTTTTTGTGTATTTATTCACAATTAAGTGAACAAAGTTACTAAATAACACATTTTATAAAGTTTAAGATATACCTTATTATTAGATATATTATGAAGAAGATACTATTAACTAATACTTATTCGTTTACACCTATGGTAGGAGCAATTACAAGGATAGATCCAGCAGTTGTATACCTTATTATAGATAAGATGCCTGATGATAATCAAAAGGAAGCAAGAGATAAGTTAAAAAACACATTTAAACACATAATCTTTAAAGAAATAAAGACAAGTGTTTATGAAACATACGAGATTGCAAAGGAAGTAATTAAAGCTATTGATGATATCTATAAAGATGATGAAAATGAGATATATGTTGATATTACATCAGGTAGAAAACCAAAATCAATAGGGATAATGCTTGGATGTTATGCAAGAAGCAATAAGATTAGAGATGTATTATACTTTACTCCAGAGATTAATCAAATGATAGTTCTTCCAAAGCTATCCTTTGACATTAATAAAAGATCCTTTGATCTTTTATCTATAATCTCTAAAAAGAAGATAACCTTGCCTGAACTTGCAAACAAAGAATCACAAACACTTGGAAGAACTGCTGTATATAATAACATTAGAGATTTAAAAGAAAAAGGGCTAGTTGAAGAAAAAGATAACTGCCTCTACTTAACAGATTATGGAAAATTAATTTTATTATGACTCTCCTTTAATTTATACTCAAACATATAAGTTATCACGACTCCATATCTGCTAACATTCTTTCTGTAAGTGTTTTATGTCTATTATCTAACCATTTGTCCATATCATCAATACCCACCCTCTTATTTTTATTAGGTATAAGTCCAAAGCGATCGTATAAATCTCTTAAATCTTTTGTATTTTTTGAAATAAGATAGTTTAATTGCATTTTTTCACTAATTGTTTTTGCTTCTTTGTATATTCTTAATGATTCTGCAAGTAATCCCTCTTGGATTTCTATTATTTTTATTATTGCTTCATCATATTTAGGATCTGCGATATATTCTTTTCTTATTTCTTTCAAGTAATTAAAATAGGTTCTTTCTGTTATATCCAGAAGTTCTGCTATCTCTTTTGCTTTTCTGCCTTCTGAAAGATACAATTTTAGTTTATCTATTAATATACTCTTTCTTATTTTTAGTTTATCTTCTTCTTTTATTGGTTCTTTATCCTTACTTGTTGTATCCATTTCTTGTTCAACTAAAACTACTTCATCCATAGTATCCCCCCTTGTATTACTGCAAAATACTGAAATCATTCCATCTTATTTTACTATAATATATTTATATATAGTAATTGACTTCTAACCCCAAAAATACCCTGATTTTTCCTAACTAATATATTATATTATATTTTGGTGTATCTTTTACCACCATTATTTCCTATCTGATTTTACTAATGAATCTGCGGATTTAAAATCCAAGTCATCTTTCTTTACTTGCTTTTTTTTACTATAATAATCTATATTCTTTTCTATTTGAGTTAGTTGCTTACTAATCTCATCCTGCTTATTTGATATTTCTGTAATTGCAGACCCCCACTTTAAAACATCAGGATTTGCTAAATTTTGAAAGATAATATCAAACGGCATTCTCTTAGTTAATCTCTTTTCAACTCTTAGTCTATCTCCTTTATCATAAATCTTAAGCATAGAACCTTCAAAATCAGTAAAGAACATACTGTTTTTAGAAAGCCCTAACTTATAAAAATCATTAAACTCCTCAACCATTGTAATTTGAAGTTTATGAATATCTAAATCTGACCCATATTTTTTATTAAGATTATCCTCCATTTTTACCCATTATTTCCTATCTGATTTTACTAATGAATCTGCTGATTTAAAATCCAAATCCTCTCTCTTTACTTGCTTTTTATTACTATAATAATCTGTATTTTTTGCAATTTGAGTTAGCAGTTTA
>Ga0172371_10006214_pt1 | contig 17441 bp, 14 predicted proteins | sample Lak12m_FD_114543 | JGI IMG/M metagenome (GOLD analysis project Ga0172371, IMG submission 114543) | Freshwater microbial communities from Kabuno Bay, South-Kivu, Congo - kab_022012_12m | ecosystem: Environmental > Aquatic > Freshwater > Lake | place: Democratic Republic of the Congo: South-Kivu...
ACCGCAATATCGGACATCCGGTAGAAAGGCTCATCCTTGCGCCATTCCGCGGTTTCCGGCATCTTCAGGGTGAAGCCCATCTCCGGCTTGGCAGGCGGACCGGGAACCACCAGATCGTTCTCCATGCGGGTGGGACCCATCTCATCCAATTTGTCGTCCGGAACATTGAACAAAATCCCTTCCTTGTCCCTAATCTGCCGGATATACCAGGCAGTATTGAGCAGCGAGAGATTGGCAATGGACACATCCTTGCGGATCCCTTTCAGGTATTTGTTCTTATATTCCATCGCTGTGGTGATCGCTGCCCTGCTTTCCTCGGTGGGATAAACGTCCCTGGCGGGATAAACATTCTCTTTGGCATTCTTGTCCGCCACCGCCTGGGCATACCACAGCGGGAAAGTGTCGTTGTCGCCATTGGTAAAGATGATCGCATTCTCCTCCAGGGAATTCAGGAAATTCAGTCCGTAATCCAGGGCGATATATTCCTGCGATCTGTCGTGCAGCCTGTATTGGGTTACCCCGCTGTAGAGAGGCAGGAACAGCAACACCAGAACCAGTGCGCTCTGCAGAAACCGGTTTTTCCACAGCCCCACCAGCGCCAGACTGCCGATCCCCATCCAGATCGCCCACATGTTGTAGGCAACCACAAAGAAATAGTCCCTGTCACGCACTTCGGAACTGGAAAGATTCATCACGAACACCATCACCAGCGTGGTAAGCAGGATGATGGAGAAGAAATAGCGGAAACTGTGCTTGTTCAGCCGGAACTGGAAGATCGCCCCCGCCACACCCAGGAAAGCGACGAACATCTGTCCGATGCCATTCTGAATGCTTGCCGGAATCAAGCCATGCTGACCCAGGAGTGGGGTTTTGAACCACTGCATGCCAAAATAACGCAGGAAATGGTAGCCCAGTTGATGCGTTACAAAATTACCCCTCCGTTCAACAAAGCTGGTGTTGCCATACTGCTTGCGGAGCACATAGTCCATGAACATCCTGAAATTGCTGGGATGCCCCTCGTTGATAAAGGGACGGTCTTCGGCTCTCACCATCAGGTATATATGCGAGGACAAGCCCACCGCAACAAGGGAAAAGCCCAAAATCCAGACCCGGGGATCTACCACATCCTTCAGTTCGAAATACAGGATGAACAGAGCCACCACAGCAAAGCCCCATTTGTCAAAATCGTCGATTTGCATACCTTTGCCAATGGCGCCAAAGATGAAGTAACCCGCCAGGATCAGCAGAGTGTAGCCGATCACCTTTATCCAGAAATTCCCGCCTTTGATGCCTTGCTGCAACAGGGGATAAACTACTATGAACAGCACCGCCGGAGCTATCTGGAGGGCTGTTTGGTGCACGCAGAATCCCAGAAAGAACAGGTAAAGGATGAGGAGCAGAATGTTCTGATGCGAAAAATCACGCGATTTCTGCACCCAGACCAGGGTAAGCCAGATGATCAGATTTACGAAAAACACTAAGCCCGAATAGACCTCAGCCTCCACCGCATTCATCCAGAAAGTGAAGGAGAAAGCCGTGTAAACAGCCGCCACCACCCCGGCAAAGATCACTTCCCAGGCTTTGAGCTTCAGCATGCTGGCAAGCTGCACGGCGATCAGATAGGTGAACATCACCGCCAAAGCGCTGGCAAGTCCGGAGATGAACGCAGCGATGATCGCATGAGACACAAAACCGCCGAACAAAGCCACCAAGGCTCTGCCAAACAGGATATAAAACGGATTTCCCGGAGGATGCGGAACTCCCAGAATGCTTACACAGGTGGCATATTCTCCGCTGTCCCAAAAACTCATGGTGTGCGCCTGGGTCATCATATAAACTATCAATGCCAGTAAAAACACTCCCAGGGCTACCAGACGGTTGGTTTTCGCCGGAACTAAGGTTTCCGGACGCAGCGTGGCGTCGTCAACCCAAACCGGCTTTTCCGGTTTCACATATTCCTGGGTTACTTTTTTTACCGGTTTAGCTTTTTGCAACTGGGCTTTCTTTTTAATATCCAATTCGTTCATTTATCTTTTTAGCTCCTTGTTTTAGTCTTTCAGTCCGGCTTTGGCATAACTGGCGATGATCTGTTTCTGTGCAAAGAAGAACAGGATCAGGATCGGTACGATACTGAAGGTGGATGCCGCCATCAGCAGGGTGGTTTGGGTGGAAGCTTCCTGATTGAAATAGCTTAAACCCACCTGCAACAGGCGAAGTTCCGGGCGATTGGTCATCACCAATGGCCACATAAAGCTATTCCAGCTCCCGATCAGGGAAAAGATGCTGGCAGTGGCGATGATCGGCTTTGACAGCGGGATCATGATCCGCCAGAGCATTCCGAACGTGCCACAGCCATCGATCGCCGCAGCGTCGAACAGCTCCTGGGGCAGGCTTTTGAAGTGCTGCCGGAACAGGAAGATGGTAAAGATATTCACGCACCAGGGCACGATCAAAGCCTGATAGGTATCCAGCCAGTGGATTTTGTCCAACAGCACATAGGAGGAGATCAGATAGATCGGTTCGGGCACCATCATCATGCTGAGGAACAGGTAAAAGAAGAAATCCCTGCCCGCAAATTCCATCCGGGAAAAGGCATACGCTGCCAGCATGGAAGTGATCAGCACCCCGATCAGGGACAGGAAACTTACGTATAGCGTATTGTAGAAATACAGCCCGAAAGGAACCTTCTTGAAGGCTTTCACATAGTTTTCCCAATGCAGGCTGAAGGTTTTATGCACCTGTTGCACCTGAGCTTTGGGGACTGCCACATATTCCTTGGTGATCTTGCCGTTTTTATCCAGAAAATGCACGATGCTCTGTTCGCCCTTGTCCATCACGAACAGCACTTTCTGCTTTTCCTGCCCGTTATTGTATTCGTAGTAGCTTTCCTTGGGGATAAAGGTGGATTCATGCTTGTTGAATTCTGCCTGGGTCATCAGCGAGGTGGCGATCATCCAGATGAAGGGCACCACCATGGTCAGACCGCAGACGATCAGCAACAGATAAACGATGGTCATTCTCAGTTTTTCGTTCATGGCTCTCTCCCCCCTTTAGTAGTTGACATGCTTTTCCAGACGTTTCTGGAGAATGGTTAAGCCCAGGATGAGGATGAACAGCGCCAAAGCCACGGCGCTGGCATAGCCCATCTCCAGGGTGTCAAAGCCTTTTTCATAGATGTAATACACGATCAGTTTGGTGGTATTCAGCGGTCCCCCCTTGTCCGTCATCAGATAGATCTGGGCAAAAGCCTGAAAACTGACGATCGTGGTCATGATCAGCACATAAAAAGTAGTGGGCGACACCAGGGGCAGAGTGATGCGGAAAAACTGGCGGCTTTTACTGGCGCCGTCGATCTCCGCTGCTTCGTAGTAAACCTTGGAGATATTCTGCAGTCCCGCCAGATAGATGATCGTATTGTAGCCCAAGCCCTTCCAGATGGTCATGATGATAATGGCGAACAGCGCTTCGGAAGGTCCCTGCGCCCAGGTGGGCAAGTGAACTCCAAGCGAGGAAAACATCAGATCAAAGATCCCCCGCGATTCGGACAGCCATTTCTGCGGCTCGATACCGATATAGCCCAGCATGGTATTCATCAAGCCGGTCTGCTCGTTGAACATTATCTTCCACACAATGGAAACCGCCACCAGCGAGGTGACGAAAGGCATGAAATACACGGTGCGGAACAGCCCTTTCAGCGCTTTGATCTGATTCAGCATCACCGCAAACAGCAGCGAAAACACAATGCTGGCGGGAACCACGATGATCACCAGCCATACTGTATTGGTGATGGATTGCCAGAAAACGTGGTCTTTCAGCATATTGCCATAATTCATCAGACCGATGAATTTTCCCGTCCCTTTGATCGACCAGTCGAAGAAACTGATCACAAACGACATGATGATCGGGATCAGACGAAAGGCAAAGAGCAGCGCAAACGCAGGCAGGATATACAGGTAAGGTGAAATTTTCCATTTAGTTTTCATTCTTTATCCCTTGTTTATTCTTCTCGTGTGTGGTTTTTCCGGTATTTGTGGACATCCATGCCCACTTGTTCGCATTTCCGGTAAAGATTGTCCCGGGTTAAGCCGGACAGTTTGGCAGCTTTGCTCAGGTTTCCATCCGTTTCTTTCAGCAAGCCGTTCAAATACCTGGAAGTAAAGGCTTTTTTGGCTTCCTGCCAGTCCAGACTATCCTCCGGGGTGTAGTTTTCGGGACGAATTCCGATAATATTCTCGGGCAGGTCTTCCGGCTGGATCACCTTGTTCTCTGCCAGGATCACAGCATGCTCGATGGCATTGCGCAATTCCCTTATATTGCCCATCCAGCTGTAATTCAGCAAAATGGACAATACTCCGGGGGACAGCTTCAGTTCGCTTTTCTTGTATTTGGCGCAGAATTCCTGGGTAAAGGCATTTGCCAGCACTTTAATATCGTCGCGGCGTTCCCTGAGAGGCGGAATATGCAGTTTGATCACATTCAGCCGGTAATACAGGTCTTCCCTGAAGGTGCCGCTTTCCACCGCTTCCCTGATGTCCTTGTTGGTGGCGGCAATGATCCGCACATCGGTCCGCATATCGTTATCGCTGCCGACCATCCGGAATACTCCGGTTTCCAGCACTTTCAGCAGCTTCACCTGAAAAGAAATGGAGGTTTCGGTGATCTCGTCAAGAAACAGCGTTCCGCCGTTGGCTTCCTGAAAATAACCGATCTTGTCCCGGAAAGCGTCTGTAAAAGCTCCCCTTTTATGTCCAAACAGCAGGCTTTCCAAAAGCGTTTCGGTAAGGCTGCCGCAATTCACAGCTACGAACTTCTGATGTTTACGCAGGCTGTTACGGTGGATAAGTTCGGCAAATACGCTTTTGCCAACCCCAGTCTCGCCGGTGATCAAAGCCAGGGTATCCAGTTTGGCGATCTTTTGCACTTTCTGCAATATGCTTTGAATGGCGGGAGAATTGCCGATGATCAGATCGGTTTCGATATCCCGCTGCAGCATGGAATTCAGTCGCTGATTCTCGGCGATCAGCCATTGGGTCTGGAGAATTTTATCCACCTGGATATTGATGATGTCCAGATTACGAAAGGGTTTTACCAGGTATTCACTGGCTCCCAATTTCATCGAAGCCACGGCAGTTTCGATGGACGCCTGACCGCTGATGGCGATCACGGCGGTATAGGGATAATTCTGGGTGATCTCCTGGATCAGGTCAAGTCCGTTCTCCCCTGGCAGCACCAGATCGATGATGGCAATGTGGTAACGGCTTTGCTCCAGATATTCCCTGCCTTCTTTCAGGCTGGTGGCGGTATCCACCTCATGCGCTGCTCCCAGTTGCAGTTCAAACAGCTCCAGGGTTTCACGGCTGTCATCCACCACCAAAATGCGGGATTTGCTGTTCACTGCCAGATCATCTCCCTCTGCCCGTTGCAGGTCAGGAACAACCCTTCGGGGTTAACCGAAAGGGTTATATCCGTAATCCCTTCCATTCCCATCAGTTGCTCCAGCTTCCTTTCCAGTTTATCCGCCAGTTGGCGGGGTGAGGTCTCAGCCAGAATTTCAGTATCACAATATTCAGCGCTGAGCATGAACCTGTGCTTAATGGGTAGAACGCAGTGCAGCAGGTTAAGCTCGCCTTTCAGCCAGCTATTCAGTTCGGTGGGAACCTGATCGCTGTGTCGAAGCTGCAAGGCTTCCCAGGTATTTTGCAGCAGGTCGTCCATTTTGATGCCCGCAGCATAGATCCGCTGAACGTAGCCATGGTCGTCCGGAAGCTTCTGCGCATAAGCCAGAACCAGATTCAGGGGAGTCCTGAGGTTGTGGATTAAGCCTTCCAGAACAGCTTCAGCAATTGGTTTCATTATTTACTGGTGTTTTTGTTGATAGGTTTCCAGTCCGCTGCGGAAGATCTGCATCGCTTTGGCAAGGTCTTCCCGGCAGAGAATATAGGCAAGGCGAAGTTCGTTCCTGCCCAGTCCCGGAGTGGCGTAGAAACCTTCCGCAGGGGCAGCCATCACGGTTTCGCCATTCACCTGGTATTCATTCAGCAGCCAGATAATGAAGTCCTCGGCATCGGCAATGGGCAGTTTGGCAACGATGTAAAATGCGCCTTCCGGCTTTTTGCATATTATCCCGGGTATCTTTCCCAGTTCGCTCATTACCAGGTCACGTCGCGCCTGATATTCGGTTTTCATGGCTTCGAAATAGCTGTCCGGCAGGTAAACACCCGCATTGGCAGCCAGCTGATCGATCGTGGGAGGGCACAGCCTCGCCTGGGCAAACTTCAGAACCGCATCCATGAGCGCCTTGTTTTTGCTAACGATGCAGCCGATGCGTGCTCCGCAGGCGCTGTAGCGTTTGGAAACGCTGTCCACCATTATGGCATTCTCTTCAAAATCAGGCACTTCCAGCACGCTGGTATGCTTCAAACCGTCATAGATAAATTCGCGGTAAACTTCGTCCGAGATCAGGTAAAGATGGTGCTTTTTTGCCACCGTAGCAATGCGGAACAGTTCTTCGCGGCTGTAAACCGTGCCGGTGGGGTTGCCGGGATTGCAGAGCATGATCGCCCGTGTCTTGGGGCTGATCTTTGCCTCTATTTTATCATTTTCTGGCAGGGCAAAGCCCGTTTCGGCATAGGTGGTGAGGGGCACAAGGTTGATCCCCGCCATGGTGGCAAAGCCGTTGTAATTGGTGTAGAAAGGTTCGGGGACGATTATCTCGTCGCCCACTTCACCCACCACCATCATGGCAAAGGTGATCGCTTCGCTACCGGCAGTAGTAACGATGATGTTATTCACCTTCAGCTCTATCCCATTGTGCCGGTAATACTTCACCAGGTTTTCGCGGTAAACTTCCACGCCCTGAGAGGGTCCGTAGGCAAGCACTTGTTCGTTGAACTCATGATAAACCTTCATCATCTCGGGAGGGGTGGGGATGTCCGGCTGACCGATATTGAGGTGATAAACCTTGATGCCTTTGGCTTTGGCGGCATTGGCATGGGGCATCAGCTTACGGATAGGGGAAGCCTGAATCTCCTTGGCTCGTTTGGAAAGCTCCATTTTTCTTATCCTTTCTGTGTTATTTTTCCTATGGTGCCTTTATTTACGAGTGTTCAAAAAAGACAAGGAAAATCTTTGCTATTCGAACTGCCTGTCTTGGAATGCTAGTGTCTCGCTGGCAGGGTAGAGCCTTCATCTTGAAGGCTGTTATGTGGAGCCTTCATCTTGAAGGCTGCTATGTGGAGCCTTCATCTTGAAGGCTTTTCTCAAACAGCAAGATGCCGTTTCCACCTTTCCCGTCAGAGACGGGAATTCCTTACCGCAGGTAACGCTACACTATCATACCACTATCATACTACATGCTCATGTGGTATGATAGCGATATGAACCCGGTCTGATTGCTGAAATGCTTGATCAGTCCATCCACTCTGCTTTTACTTCCGGACCCCTCGACCTCTCGACCCCTCGTCCTCTCGACCTCTCGACTTCCCCAGCTACTTCCCTCTAACCCTCATAGTCAAAGGAGCGTTATCGTCTCTCTCCCACTGCTTGATAACGCTGATCACGCCGCCTTTTTCCACACATTTTACCGCAGGAATAAGGTCAGTTTCAAAGTTATCGATGGGTTGGAAAAATGCCAGTTTGCCGCTGCTCAGCAATATAGGGACAAAGCCATCCCCCAAATAGTCCTCGTCCGAGATCAGGCTGGCTTCATAGCCTGGAACAGATATGGCATAGGTGCTGCCCATATTCGTCTCTTCATCCCAGCGAAAACTTACCAGCAGAAAGCTGCTGTCCGGTGCTACAGCATACCGCAGCGGTTCGTCTTCGGCAGAAAAACCGCGTTTCAGCTTTTCCACGTTAGTAATCGACCTTTCCCAGCCGTATTCACTCTCGGTGTAGAGGTTATAGAATCTGCCGTCTTGCTTGTTGTAATACTTCCCGGCAGCGGTGGTAACCGGTAACTGGGTTTTCCTCTGATAGCCATCGCGGAAATTGTTGAAGGCTGTTTTCACCGGACTGGAAAGGGTTTTTGCCACAGTGTCGTAGCTATAGCGCAAATAGGTCTGGTTTGACATGCCATAATGCAACGTGATCACCGGATTCCCCTTTTTATCCAGATCCAGAGAGGGATAGGAATAACTGTCGTAGTCCTGGGGTTGGGGAACCTTGATGGTTTTCAGCAGCGTTTTGGTGCCAGCCGGTAAGGCAAGTTCATAAAGCCGAACTTCATCCCGGCTGGGGGATTCATAAGTGGGTCCGGGAATATTTACACTGGTAAGTGCATAGAGGTTTTTCCCCAGCTTATCCCATTGATAGTCAATCACATCACTGTTATCAAACACTGTCGCCTCTGCTCCAGTTGCCAGATCGATCAGACTGAGATAATTATAATACCTTAGCGCCGCCACGTCTTTGGCAGCATAGATTTGCGCTACGGTTTGCGCGCTTAGCACCATACAGATCAACAGGAATAGACCGATGATAAGTTCTCGTTTCAATTTCATTTTAGTCACTCCAAAATGTTTGTGCCATTTAACATGATTTAGTTATCCTGTCAAGATTCTGCTGCGATCTGGGTGGAGTTTTCTATCTGTTTGGGCTTGCTTTCTTCAGCATCAGTTCTTACGTTATAGCTTAGCTCCCGCGATTTTTGAGAAGGTATTCGCTCCCCTGTAGGATACCACATAGAAAAAAACAACACTCCCTGCCAAGTGTAGTTTGCCATTCAGTTCCCTTACCGAAAAACTCTATAGAACAAGGCAGAATCGCAGACTTTAGGTTGCAGGGTTTCTATTCATCAATTCAGCTTGTCGATGGCTTCGCTGAAGGGCAGAACCTCCAGACCCAGGCTGTAGACATATTCCGTGATCTGGGTAAAAACCTCCAAGGGACAATTGGCATTGTAATTCGAAGAAGGGTCTTCAATGCGGTGAAAGCCGATCAGGATCAGGCTTTCATGGTCGGCGATCCCACGCCGGATGCGGTTTTTCACGGTTTCCGCCGTCCAGCCGCTCTGAAAGGCAAAATAGCCCAGTTCCTGCGTATTCAGCGGAACGTGCATCGCCAAATCCTGGCTGCCGCGGATATACTGATAGCAAGAGGTGATGAGCTGATGATATTCCACAGGACAGATCCCCCGCGGAAGAGCAAAAGCGCGGGGAGCATAGCCCCAGGCAACAAGATTCTGCCAGTCCTGCACGATGGCAGTTTCCGCCTGGGCATAGTTTAATTCGTCCAGATTTTCATGCTGCAGGCTGTGTCCACCGACCTCCCAATGCCAGGTGTGATGCAGTTCGTCAAGCTGGTTTCGTGAAAGCAGTCCGTCCGCACCCAGCAAACCGGAATTCACGAAACAGGTTCCCCGGTAGCCATATTGCCGCATTACCGGCAGGGCAAGCTCATAAACGTTGTGATGCTGATCATCGAAAGCAAAGCAGATCAGCGGTCGATCGGGAGCCGTAGAGGTAACAAAGGTGCAGGACGCCAGCCAGGGAACGAGACAGAGGAAAGCCAGATATTTCACGGGTTGTAGCTCAACTGCGCCTGCAGGGCAATGCTATGCACCGGTTGGCTGAGATTTTGGCAGCGGTAAAGCAGTCCGACACGCTGAGCGGGCAGAAAATGCCAGTCAGCGCTGAAAGTGAGACCGGAAATGAACTTTTTATCCAGATAGCTGGACACAACACCCGGAGTAAATACCAGTTTATTTAGTTTAGCCGATAGAGAGCCTGCAAACACTTTGCTCACCTGTCCCAGGGGTTCGCTTTCCTGATATTCAGCCGTGCCGATGGCGCTTAGCCAGTTCCGCGGCTCCACTTTGGCATGCACGATCAGATAGGGTGTATTGTGCTCCGGAGTGTTTTCATACTTTATAAAGTGGGACAAAGCTCCCAACGCCGCAAAGCTGACAGCGCCACGATGCAGATTCAGCGCCGCAGAACTGATCATTACTGGAGAACCCCAGTGCGAATCACGCATTCTGGCTTCCTGAGCCAAACACAGCCAGATTTGTTGCCCTGGCAACTCAGCCTGATAGCCAAGCTTCAGCATGGCGCGGTTTTGTGAACTCCCGCCGGATGCAAGGCTGATCCCCTGCCAGGATATACGTAGCTGATCGAAACGGGTAGCCTGATAGCGGTAATCGTCCCTGCCAGCGTAAAGGCGGGGTTCGCTGTCCAGTTCAGCCAGTTTGCCATAGCCGCTGGGTTCGGACAGAGCAGCGATCTCTACAGCGCCGATCTGGTATGCAAGAGATAGCTTGTTTACTTCCAGTCCGTAGGACAGGAAGTCGGCTCGGCTTCTTAGTTCCAGGGTGGCAGAAAAGGCTTGGTAGGACAGGGAATCCAGAACGATGCCAAACTGGTAGAATTCGCTCCAGTTTCGCTCTTTTCCTGGTTGCGAGCGGGCATAGGAAAACTCGTTGGCGGAATCCCAAGTAAGCCGCAGCGGGAGATTCACTGCTCCCAAAGCGCCACTGCCCAGGCAGAAAACAGCCAGCAACCAACGGGCAAAGCGCCGGAACGGCATTGGTTCAGTCCTGGGGATTGAGCGTTACTCCCGCATGCAATATCTGGCGGATCTGCAGACTGAGGGTTTCCAGATTCAGTTGCGTTCCCCCCGCCAGCCAGTTCCACAGGATAAGATCCATGCTTCCCACCAGGAGATAGGCGAAAGCCTCAATGTCAATAGGTTTGATCTGAGCATCGGTAATGGCTTGTTGTGCGGTTTGCTTCACGAAATCAATGTAGCGGTGCAGCGGATTGTAGCCAGGATTGCGGCGGGAAAAATTCTCGTTCTGTCGCACTTCCACCGCCAGAAATCTGGCGATATAGGGCTTTTCCTTCACCAGAATGATGTGATGCAGGAAAAATTCATACAGCCGATCCATATGCACAGGGATGGAAGCTGTTTTATTGATGATCTCATTGATCTCGGTTTCGATGATCTCTTTCATGCAATTCTGCAACAGATCGTCCTTACTTTCGAAATACCCGTAAACAGTCCCCAAGGCGACCCTGGCTTTTTTGGCGACATCAGCTATCGTGGCGAGATTGGAGCCCTTTTTGGCAAATACTTCGATAGCAGCCTGCAAGAGCATTTCACGCTTGTTCCGACGTCCGGCTTTGCGCAGGGAATTGGTAGTCCTGGACATTTTTTTCCTCCCAGAATTTTCTGATCTTAATAAATACATTTTTTCCATTCATTGATTATCTGTCAATTGCTTTTTGGTTTATCCCTATCTGAACGGCGGACAAAACAGAGACTGGGGGAGAATTTGTTTGACATAAACAGTGGGATCAGAAATATTAGAAAGAAGTGGAAACGCAATATGGAAAATAACCCAACCAAAATCCTGCTCTGTGTGAGCGGTGGCATAGCTGCCTACAAGGCGATCGACCTGCTAAGCCTGATGGTGAAAAAAGGCTGGCAGGTGAGGTGCATCCTCACCGAGGGAGCTTTGGAATTCGTTACGCCGCTCAGTTTTGCCGCTCTCTCCGGCAGTAGCGTGCATACCGGTCTGTTTAACGACACCGAACCCATTCCCCACATCCGTCTGGCAGAATGGGCAGACCTTGTCGTAGTAGCTCCCGCCACAGCCAATGTGCTTGCCAAAGCTGTTCAGGGGATGGCGGACGATCTGCTTGCCGCCACGCTGCTGGCTCACCGTAAACCGATCCTTTTCGTGCCGGCGATGAACGTATATATGTTTGAACATCCCGCTACGCAGGAAAACCTGGAGAAACTAATTTACCGCGGAAATCATATACTGCCGCCGGAAACCGGCAGACTGGCTTGCGGTTATACAGGAAAAGGCAAATATCCCGCCAATGCAGAGATCATGTGGGCGATAGAAACTTATCTACATTATGGCAGAGACCTGATCGGGAAAAAGGTGCTGATCACTGCCGGAGCCACCCTCGAAGCACTCGATCCCATGCGATATCTCAGCAATCGCTCCAGCGGCAGAATGGGGCTTGCCCTTGCCCGCGCCTTTGCCCTGAGAGGTGCGGAGGTTACCCTGGTGCAGGCTAATCTGCAGGTTCCTCTGCCCCACTACCTGAAGCGGGTTATCGCCTGCGAAACTGCGTTTGAGATGCAGCAGGCGGTGCTGGAAAACTACGCGGAACAGGATTGGATTGTTAAATGCGCTGCGGTGGCAGATTATACGCCGCTACAGGCGAGCGATAAAAAACTCCCCAAACAAAGCGAACTGACCCTGGAGCTTACCGCCACACCGGACATCCTGGCAGAACTGGGCAAGCGGAAAAAACCCGGACAGAAGCTGATCGGATTTGCCGCCCAGTCGGAAAACGATCCGGACAAAGCCAGAGCCAAACTGCAACGCAAAAACCTTGACCTGGTGCTGCTGAATAATATCGCCAATGCGGGTAAGGAAGACAACGAAATAATCGTGATCCACCGTGATCCCGACAGCCCTGCCCAAACCATAAAGGGAGATAAATTCACCCTTGCTTTGCGGATTGCCGATCTGGTGAAGAGCCTATGAAGCAGATCATGATCACCGGCGCCAATGGACAGTTGGGCAGCTTTCTGGCAAAAAACTACTATCAGGAAGGCTACCGGTTGGTTTTGCTGTATCATCGGCGAACTGACCGGATCGACGGTCTTTTGGCAAAGTCGGAGGTCTTAGCGGAGAGAATTGACCTTTCCGATTATGCCGGGCTGAATGGCTTGATGGCAAACCGGAAGGTATATCCGGATGTCCTGATCCACTGTGCCTCGCTGCGCAGTTCAGATGCCAAGGCTTTAACGGAAACCGATCCTGCCATGTTTAAAAGTGTTATTGAGACAAACCTGCTCTCCGCCTATCATGTTCTGCGGGCGGTGCTGCCAGAAATGCAGGAAAAGGGCTTTGGCAGGGTGATTCTGATGGGTAGCAATGTTACCCGCAGCGGATTAGCCCAGGGAAGCGCTTATGCTGCTGCCAAAGCGGCGATCGTGAACCTGGGGAAAAGCGTCGCCAGGGAACTTGCAAAAGCCAATGTCCTGATCAATTCGGTATCACCGGCTCCGGTGGAAACTGACCTGGAAGCAGATTACCAGGGAGAATATCTGGAGTTCCGCAAAGCTTATTTTGCTGAATACCTGAATAATGTCCCCAGCGGCAAACTGGTAACCAAACTGGAGCTGAAAAAGGTGATAGACCTGCTGATCAGCGACGAAATAGCTAATTTGACGGGACAAGAGATATTTATCGAGGGAGGAATGCCATGAAGCGCCATCTGCTCTTTATCCTGTTGCTGATCTGCCTTGCCGGACTGCAGGCGATGCCCTTTATGGACGGTGAAAAGCTGACCTTTAAGGTGAAATACGGTCTGATCCATCCTGCGGAAGCCACTTTGGAAGCACGCACCGCAACCTATCTGGATGCGCCGGTCTGGCAGCTGACTACCAGCGCTAAAACCTATCCGTTTTTTGACAAGGTGTTCAAGATCAGAGACCGGGTGGATTCCTGGTGGGACAAGAATACCCTGCTGCCCTACAAGTTTTCCAAGAACCTTCAGGAAGGCAGCTATAAACAGCATCGGGTGCATATCTACAATCAAAGCCAGGGTAGCACCGTGTATAAATGCTGGGATTTTAAAAAGAAAGAATTTACCGACAGCGAAATGGACATCCCCACCAATTCCCAGGATATCCTTAGCGCTTTTTACGCCGTGCGCAGCACTCCTTTGAAAGTGGGCAATCTGGTGATCCTGAATATCGTGGCGGATGGCAGAGTGATGAAAACCGAGGTGGTGGTGCATCGCACTGAGAAAATCAAGACCATTTTCGGGGATACCGACTGCCTGGTGATCGAACCCAAGCTGAAAGGCGAAGCGGTGTTCAAACAAAGCGGCAGAATCCTGATCTGGGTGACCAACGACGAATATAAGATACCTGTCCGGCTGGAAAGCAAGATCACCATTGGCAGCTTTGTTGCCGTGCTGGACAGTGCGGAGCAGGTTCCCTACAAAGTGAGATCATGACCCCCGATCTGATGTCCCTGAAAGCCTATGACTACCAGCTTCCCAAAGAGCTGATCGCCCAGTATCCCACAGATCAGAGGGCGGCTTCCAGACTGATGCATATCCATAAATCCAGCGGCAAAATAGAGCATCTGACCTTCAGGGATTTAAGCGGTTTACTGAAACCCGGAGACCTGGTAGTGGTGAATTCCAGCAAGGTTTTTCCCGCCCGGCTGTTTGCCAGTAAGGATAGCGGCACCACTCTCGAAATCCTGTTGCTGCATCAGCTGTCTGAAACCAGATGGCAGTGCCTGGCTTCGCCGGGTAAAAAGCTGAAGCAGCCTCAATGGCTCACCTTCTCCCCCGCTCTGAGGGGATATATCGAAAAAGGGGACAGCGAAGGGATCAGGGAGATAGAATTTGACTGCCAAGTCCCTTTCTGGGAGGAGATCGAGCGGATCGGGCATATCCCGCTGCCGCCATACATCGAAAGAAATGACGGTATGATGGACATTCAGCGCTATCAAACCGTTTATGCCCGGGAAATTGGCTCGGTGGCAGCGCCAACTGCCGGATTGCATTTTGACCATGCACTGATTGAGACCCTAAAAAACCATGGGATCAGCTTCGCCGAAGTGATCCTGCATGTGGGGATCGGCACCTTCCGACCAGTGAAAACCGAACTGATCACCGATCACATAATGCACTCCGAACTGGCTACCATACCGCCCGAAACCGCAGAGGCAGTTAACCAAGCCAAAGCGGAAGGCAGAAGAGTGATCTGCGTAGGCACCACCAGCACCCGCTGCGTGGAGAGTTTTGCAGTGAACAAGCGGCTGCAGAGCGGTTCCAAGTGGACGGATATCTTTATCTATCCCGGCTATGAATTCCAGATCACCGATGCCCTGATCACCAATTTCCATTTGCCGCAATCCACCCTGTTGATGATGATCTCTGCTTTTATGGGCTACGACACCACCCGCCTGGCATACGAAACTGCGGTAGAAGCAAGATACCGCTTCTTCAGCTATGGCGACGCCATGTTCATCGAGGATTGATAATGCGTGATTTCTATTATTACGAAAAGCTCGACAGCACCATGAACGAATTTCTGCGGCTGAAAGAGATAAACGGCAACCCTCTGGCGGTAATGGCGGATTCCCAAAAGGACGGCATCGGCAGAGCGGATCATGTGTGGTTGTCACCTCCGGGGGGACTGTGGTTCACCTTTGACCTGCTGCTGGACAAATCCATCCCTTCCTTTGCGCTGTATGCAGGTTTTTGCGTGCATCATTGCCTGGAAAACCTCTTTTCGCCTCTGAAGGGGCGACTGCTGATCAAATGGACTAACGATATCATCCTGGATGAGCGCAAGCTGGGGGGAATCCTCTGCCGCTATCAATCCACCAAAAAAACCTATACCATCGGGATCGGCTTGAATACCAACAATGCCATCAATCCAGCGTTGGGCAAATTCGGAGCGATCAGCCTGAAAGACGCTCTGGGCTTCGAAGTTGATAACCGCCATTTATGCGCCGCTCTCATCGACAGCATGGAAAGCAACTGCACCGTGAGCTTGGAAAACATGGAATACCTTACCTATTGCAACCACCATCTGTTCGGCAAGGAAAGAAAAGCCTTGCTGGAAACCGGCGGCTTGACCTTCACCGCCGAAGTGATGGGGATCGATCAGAGCGGGGCTTTGTTGCTGCGCAAGGAACTGGGTGAATATATTAATCTCCATACCGGTTCGATCCTGGAATTTATCCCCTGACAGCAGTTTTTCTTGACAGATAGCCCAAGACAGAAATCTGGTGAAAAAAAGAAAATCATCCTAACCCTAATGTGGAGGAAATATGAACAAATGGATACTGATAGCCATTTCCGCCCTGCTTATTCTGGCAGGCTGCACGGCTAATCGCACCCTACCTCAACCTAAACCGACCGAACCCTACACGGGAATCACCACGAGTGTGGCAATTCTGCCGATAAAGACCATGGATTCCGGCAGCAGGTATATTCAAAAGATCCTCACTGTCCGTGATCTTGACTATGCTTTTTCTTCCCATCCTCAATACAAACTTATGAACATGGCAGAGGTGGCGAGCGAATTCAAGCTTTCCGGCTACAAGGACGTGGACGACCTCGAGCTTACCGAGATGAAAGAACTGGCTGAACTGATCAAATGCGACGTTTTGGCTATGGGCAACATCACCAGCGTTAATGCCGAGCTTTTTACCATCTCCATGCGTTTATACAGCGCCCGCACCGGCGAGCTGAGACAACTGAACTTCAATGTGGGCAAAGACCGTGAACTGCGCTGGAAAGCCCTGGACACCACTCTGATCGGCGAACTGGATAAATTTGTCTCCACCGAAGTGGATAAAATGTTCAACATCGCTTTGAACTACTATTCTGCCGGCAATTACACCGACTGCGAAAAGACCCTGAAAATGGCTATGGGACTGAATCCCGACCTCAAAGACGCCAATTATTATCTGGGCGACACCTATTTCAAGCTGGGCAAAACCGATCTGGCGATCCAATATCTGGAAGCCAATCTGGCAAAGGATCCCAATCATCAGCAAAGCCTTTACAAGCTTAGCGACATCTATGAGCAGACCAAACAGCCGCTCAAGCGCCTGGGAGTGATGGAGCGCATTGCCACTCTGAACCAGGATGAAGATATGTGGCTGGCGATCGCCAACCTCTATGTGGAGCAAAATGACAATGCCAAAGCTGAAGCCGCCCTGCGCTCCGCCATTGCTCTGAAACCTGACTATGCTCCGGCTCACCTGCGTTTGGCTCTGTTGCTTTACGATGATGGACGCTACAACGACGCCATCCCTGATCTGGAATATTCCTTTGACCGCTTCCCTGAAAACGAGATCGTTTCCCGCCGTCTGGCAGTTGCCTATCAAAAAACCAACCGCTTGGGCGACGCCGTGCAGAAATATGAACAACTGATCAAAGTAAATCCCCAGAATGCCCAGGCATACCTGAGCGTGGTAAACCTCTATCGCACCCAGATCTCCGAAACCACGGACGCCAAGGTGATCGCCGACCTGCAAGCGAAAGCCATCAACACAATGAATGCCCTGAAAACAGTGCAGCCTAACAACGCTCTGGCTTATGTGAACCTGGCTACCATCTACCTGGCGCAGAGCAAATTCGCCGAAGTGGAAAGCAACGCCACCCTGGCAACCCAGAAAGACCCAACTCTTTACCTGCCTTACGTTTATCTGGCTACCGTAAGCCAAAACAAGGGAACCAACGACTATAACCGCTTTGCCGATCTGGAACAGAAAGCCGCCAAAGCTGTGGGTAAACAAGCCAATCAACTGAAAAAAGACCGTGATGCTGCCCGCGCATCCGCCAATGCCAATTTCCGCAAAGCCGCAGAATATTTGAACGTTGCCAAAACCAAAACCACCGAAGCAGAAATCCTGAACGACATCAATAACCGTTTGAACG
>Ga0172371_10006217_pt1 | contig 17440 bp, 13 predicted proteins | sample Lak12m_FD_114543 | JGI IMG/M metagenome (GOLD analysis project Ga0172371, IMG submission 114543) | Freshwater microbial communities from Kabuno Bay, South-Kivu, Congo - kab_022012_12m | ecosystem: Environmental > Aquatic > Freshwater > Lake | place: Democratic Republic of the Congo: South-Kivu...
AGCGATACGTCGGGAAGCACTGGGGCATCGACCGTCTCATGAGCGCGCACCCAGGCGACGACTAGAACGGTGCCCACTACGACCGCCATCGCCGCTACGCCCGCAGCTGCAGCCACCAGGCACCCACGACGAAGCCGGCCCGGCCGAGTCGGTCGGACCGGAGCGGTCCGCTCCGTTCTGGTCATCGCTGCACCTCCTCACGCACCCCGTAGCGCCGTCGATAGGGTTCGAACCTGGCGCCCTCCACCACAGGGCTGAGACCGAACTCCTCGAGCGTGTATCTGCGGACGCCACTCGTGCGCTGCGGGTGCAGCTGGAGATAGCCCCTGATTCGATCCTCGAGGCCGTCAGGAAACGGCAGCTCGAAGTGCTCGTAGATCCTGCGTACCGTCAGAGGAGGGTCGGCGAGAAAGTCCTCGTAGTGAGAGTCGAAGAACGTCGTGCCGTCCACCTTCTCGCGCGCTGCGGTCGCCCGGTCCAGCCCCTCCGCCCACACGGCCGGCCATGTCTCCCCGATCGAGCGGAGATCGACGCGATCGCTTCCGATCGAGTGGAGCACGGCCGCCAGGCCGCAGAACGAGCCGACCGCATGCAAGGGGTCACGGTGAGTCTGCACGATGCAAGCGTCGGGAAACGTCTCCAGCAACACGTCGATCCAGAAGAGGTGGGCGGGCGACTTCAGCAGCCACCGCTCGCCGGCGCATCTCCACTGCAGGTGCTGCAGCTGGCTGCGATAGTAGGCATAGTGGGGTCTCATGTCCGCGTTCAGGCACCAGCTCAGATACTCGGGAACCTCGTGAATGGTCGGGATCTCGAGGCTCGCGAACGAGTTGGCGAAGAGGGTCACGCACTCCGTAGGCATCCGTGGCCCTACTGGGTGGAGCGCGAGCGCGTCAGGTGCGATGTAGTCGAGGAGGCGGGCCGTGCGCTCAGCGGCCGCGATACGGGAGTCGTTCTCATAGGTCGCCCGCTCGGGTGGAGGTGACGGACGCGCCGCCTCCCACTGGCGAAGGGATCGGTTGGCCGGGTCGAGTGCAAGTAGGTTCTGCAGGAGCGTGGTTCCGGTGCGCGGCAGGCCGACGACGTACAACGGCCGCCGAATCTCCACCTCGGAGATGCCGGGATGCGCGAGGAGGTCCGCGCGCAGCTTCAACCTGTTCTCCAGGGACGACACAATCTGGCCGCGAGCGAAGTATCGGCCGAGGGGGCTCAGCCTCGCCTCCCGCTCGAGGGAGTCGAGGAGCACCGTGAGCGGCTCGCGGAACTCCCCTGTTCCGAAGTCGTCGAGCGAGGTTCGCCGCCGCGCCGCCTCCATGAGCCGCGTCTCATCGAGGAAAGCGTGGGACCGCGCAGGTACGCCGAGCGCGCGGATCGCAAGTTTCGCGAACCGAATGGCGGCTGCGTGGCGTCGACGGCCAGGCGGTGACGCCGCGACCCGATGCTCGCCGTCTGTCACGCGTCCCACTCCGGGTCTTCCTCGCCGGTCCCCGCACGGTCTTCCAGGTCGGTGCGCTCCCGCAGCACGCGGGCGGGAATACCTACTGCGATCGTGCGCGCAGGGATGTCTTCCATGACTACGGCACTCACACCGATCACAGCTTCGTCACCGATATTCAGGGGTCCGAACGCCTTGGCGCCGTCGAGCATCCACACTCCGTCGCCGAGCACGGGCGAGCCGCTCTTGCCCCGTGTGCCCCCCGTCCCCAACCGATTGCCGCCCGTCAGGGTCACCCCGCGGCCCATCACCACCTCGGCCCCGAACGCGGTGCCGACAGGGTGCGCGACCACCAGGCCGGGTCCGACTCGCGACCCGAACTGGAACTCGACTCCGAAGATCACGCAGTTGAGGAAGTAGATGCAGCGTGACAGCGGACGCAGACCGGCCGCATGGAGCGCTGAACCGACCCTGTAGAGGATCACCGGCCAGGTTCCCGGCAGTGTGAGAACGTCGATGAGTCCTGCGATCGACGGATAATGCGTTCCCTTGAGCGCGGCCATTGCAGCAAGGTCGCCGCCCATGTTCTCGCGAAGGCCTGCACCTCGTTCTCGGTGATCCCGCGTGCCGGTAATCGAAGCCATCTGCACAACCCCTCCTGTCGCCAGCGCTGTGTAATCACCCGCGACGCGCCACCTCGGCGGGATCATCCTGATCCTGCGGCATCCACTGCGCCGCGTAGAGCAGCCAGAGCCCTCAGCCCGGTCGATTCGGTCGTGTAGCGCGCTGCTCGTTCGATGCCGGACGAAACCAGGTGCTCGCGAAGCATCGAGTCGGTCACCAACCTCCGGATGCCCTCGGCGATCGCTGCCACGTCGTACGGGTCGACGAGCAGCGCCGCGTCGCCGCACACCTCCGGCATGCAGCTTCGGTCCCCTGCCAGCACCGGAGTGCCCGCAGCCATCGCTTCGATGGGCGGGAGGCCGAACCCCTCCCAGATCGACGGGTACGCGAGCATCACCGCCTCGCCCAGCAACCAACGTCGCACATGGTCTTCGACGCGGCCTGCGAGCACCACGGATCCCTCAGGAGCCTGACGCGCAGCTTCCCGCTCTCCACCCCCGCCGAACCAAGGAGCTCCGGCGACCACCAGGCGACACTCCTCCACCTCCGGCGAGTCACGAGCCGCTCGAACGAACGCTTCGATCAGGCGTCTCACGTTCTTTCGCGGATGGAGGTTCCCGAGGTAGAGGAGAAACGGAGCACGGATCCCGCGTGACGCCGCCCACACCTCGGCAGACATGCGCTCCTCGGCCGATAGCGCAGCCAAGGCATCCACACGGCAAGGAACCACGAAGACACGTGCGGCCTCGAGTGCGTACGCATCGATCATGTCGCTGCGCGCGTGCTCGGTGAAGGTAAGTACCGCCGCCGCGCGTCGTGCTTGATGAGGAACGAGCGAATTCATGCGAAGGCGAGTGCGGAGAGGGAACAGCTCCGGGTGATGCAGGAACGACAGATCACCTAGCACCATCGCGTAGTCGAGCGGCGGCCGCACCGGCGCATGCGTCAGCGAGAGTGACAGGTCGGCATGGCCTCTCTCGGCGGCAATTGCGCGGGGCAGTCTCCAAGCGAAGTGGAGCAACCCGCGCGCCTGACCGAGATGCCGAACGGGGAAGCGCGGGTCACCGGCTACACCGGCAGGCGCGCAAGCCGCGGCCCGAACGAGCAGCGGGAACTCGTCGTCGGCTTCCGCAGCCACTCCGAGCCCCTCGATCATCCCGGCGAGGAACGTCTCGTCACCGCCGAGACCGGAGCCGAGCGCTGTCGCGTCGATCACAACGCGCATGATCCCACCACTCTCACGCGAAGGCCTGGGCCCAGAGTCGCATCGCCTCGCCGAGAGCGCGGTAGATCTGCTTGTAGTGCGTAGGCGCCCCGCTCCGCGTGACCTCGCCCAGGAATGCATCCACGAACGATGCATACATCGTCGCGTAGTCGCCCGTGCCCGTACGCTCCATTGCTGCATCCACAGCCGCGAAGAACTGACGCGCCATCAGGTGCATGTAGTGCTCGATCTTCGTCGTCCTCTCGGCGGGCGTAAGTCGAGTGTGTTCGACGATCGGTCTCCCGTAGGAGAACAGATCACCGCGCTTGTCCATCAGCTTCTTGAGGATGTAGCCGCCCCAGATGTCGTCGTGACGACTCAGCTGCCAACCACCCGGTGAACCATCGTCGACCCATAGGTCCGGTAGGAAGTAGTAGGCCGGCGTCAAGTCCGCCGTGAACGCCGTATTCATGCCGCAGGCCGGGATGTTGCCCAGCGAGATTCGATTCTCCTCATCGTGAGTGCCGGGATGATACGGCGCGTCGTGCCCGACCCGATCGATGCCATTGAGATCGACAATCCCCTCCCACAGGCCCATGTTCACCTTCACAGAACCCGTAGCAGTCGCATCGATCTCGCGGTTGTAGTCCGAGTGTCGCAGCTCATACGGATAGCCCCGGGCATAGAAGCCATCGGCAGCGATCGAGTTCACCCACCCGTTCTCGATCACGGGCTTGCGTGCCGGCGCGTCTTTCACGTCGGTGAGTGTGTCGAGGTGCTGCTCCAGCCATCGGCTCGGGACGCGGCAGTCGTAGTCGAGAGCGACCACGACCTCGTAACCCTCACGATGCGCCAGGAAATGCCCGAAGTTTCGTGACGCGGCGCTCTTGTGCGGGATCGCGTCGTAGTGCTCTCCCATGATGTCGCGCTGCGCGGCGTAGTCGTAGTAGGTGACATTCCTTCGCGGTGGCACGCTGAGCTTCCCGTCGCTGTCGTCACACACGATGATCGGAATCTCGTCCGAGAGCTCCTCGAAGATCGACCAATCGGGGTCGTTGGGTATGGGAATGACCACTGCGACCCTGCGCTTGTCGATTGCCTCGTTGCCAGTGCCCACTGCGGCCCGCCCTCCTTGTTCGAACTCATCTCGGCTGCATCGTCTGTGAACGTGCATTCCGCGGTGCTCCGGCCGCGGGTCCACCACGGCCCGCTTCAGTCGATCGACTTGTCTCTTTGCGCGCAACGGCCGCGCACGAGATCACCGAAGTTGACCTCCAGGTACTCCTCGAGTGCGATGGGCCACGGCCGCATCGTATTCAACCCCTGAAGCTCCAGATGAAGGTTCTGCATGATCTCCGAACGCGGGCGCGGTGCAGGGAACTCGTCCTTGAAGAAGTCTGAGCTCACCTCTACGAGCTCGATCTCATCGTCGAGATGTAGTACCTCGAGGATCTTGGCAGCTACGTCGTAGCGGCTGCCTTCACCCTCGCACGCCATGTGATACCGCCCCCAGGAGCCCGTCGTGATGAGACGCCCGAAGCACCATGCGAAGTCGGGAACGTAGGTTGGGGTGCCGAACTTGTCCACCACGGCGTGTAGTGTCCGACGACCCTCGCGCACCTGGTTCACGATTCGCGCGACGAACTTGTGGTCCAGCGCACCCCCCCCGACCATCCAACCGGCACGAACGATGTAGTAGCGGTCGAGGAAGCTCTCGACCAGCCGCTCCCCTTCGAACTTCGAGCGGCCGTACACGTTGATCGGATTCGCGTCATCCCACTCGTGGTACGCGCCGGACTCCTTACTACCATCGAAGACACCGGCAGTGCTGATGTAGGCCATTGGTATCTGCGTTCGGGCGCACTCGATAGCGACGAACTTCGTGCCGATGGTGTTCGTAAGAAACGCGTGGCCCGGATCGTCCTCTGAGGCCTCCAGCGAGGTCTCGGCCGCGAGATGGCAGACGAACTCCGGACGCACGACATCGAATGCGTCGCCGATCTCCGCGCGATCTCGCACATCGAGGTGAGTGAGCTCGGGTCCCAGTGGGCCGAATGGCAGCTTCCGCCTCAGGTTCTTGTCGGTCGCAGTCACCTCGTGCCCGGCGTCGACCAGAGCGGGAACGAGTCCACTGCCGAGCATTCCCGCTGCTCCGGTTACCAGGATCTTCATGTCCGCTTCCTCGGAGTCGTGTCGTTCGGATATGTCATGCGGGCCTGATCGAGGTGCTGGTAGGGGCAGCACCGGCTGCGGAGCTCATGGTGAGATCCCTCCGGCAAGGTCGAGCACTACGTACCGGCAAACACGGCGGGCTCCCGGCAGCTTCAACAGTGAAGCATCGATCCGGTTGAGTCGCGAGAACCATGCATCAGTGAGATGCACGAAGTTCTGAACACGCGTGGTCAGCTGGTACGGATGCACTTCGGCTCGTGCAAACGCGGAGCAGATGAGGTCCAAGTCGGCGAGATCGATGGAACGTTCGTCGGGCGTGTCGCGTCGGGAAGGAAAGAACCGCGTCACCGCTCTGCTGTAGCGAACGCTGGACACCCAGGTCGGCAAGAAGAGGACGGGCTCCGCGAACAGGGCCCGACCACCCGGAGCGAGCAACCGTGCGATGGTCGTCATCGCACGGGGCAGATCGAGGTGGTGGAGAACCTGATTCGCGATGACGGCGTCAAACGCACAATCGGGCTCTTCGATCTCCTCTAGAGGCGACTCGACAAGCTCGACACGATCTGAGACACGGTTGACCTCGGCTCGCTTTCGGGCAATCGCGAGCATCCCCGCCGAGACATCCACTCCGACGGAGTGCGCACCCTTCATGGCCAGGTAGGTGGTAATGGCCCCACTGCCGCAGCCGACCTCCATGATCCGCTTGCCGTCGAGCCCGCCGAGCCTCTCGAAGATGAAGTCGAGGAAGTCGACATGCTCGCGGTTCGGGTAGGGCGGATGCCCCACTTCCAGCATCAGAGCGGCGTCATCGAGTCCGGCAAGAGCGCTTTCAGCGCGCGCGTCGTAGATCTCCGCTTCGTGGCGCTGACGCGCCGTGCGCGACCTCCCGGAGCGCTCAGACACCGCCACGCTCCAAGGTGAGACGGCAGCTGCGCCAGTGAGCAGTCGCCGCAGCGCGCAGTGACGAACTGCGCCGGACGACACCTGCTGCTCCGTACAGCACTGCACGAGCGGCGAACCCGGTCGCCTCTATCGCCCTCAGAATCATCGCGGCCCGATGTCCTCGGCGGTGCTCGAAGTAGCGGTTGAACGTCTGTAGCGCCAACGGTGACGCGACGCCGACTTGTCGGTCTGCGTTCTGCCCCATCAGGTGGACCGCCGTGGCAGCGGGTTCGTACCAGACAGACCAACCCGAATCACGTGCACGACCACAGAGATCGACGTCGTCCATGTACGCGAAGTAGGTCTCGTCCATAAGGCCTATGTCGTCGAGGGCATCCCTGCGAACGAGCATGCACGCGCTCGAGACCCAGTCACACCGGAATGCACGCCGTTCGTCTCTCCCCAGGTAAACACCGGACCGTCCGCCACGCGGCAGGTGCTCCAGGAACCAGAAGTGCGCCATCGCCGAGCGCAGGCTCGGCTCGCGACCCGCGGTCCATCGCTGCCACGTTCCATCGCCGTAGGTGAGGCGCGGTCCCACGATCGCAGCTGTGCCATCGGCGGCCATCCGTGCGAGCATCTGCGCGAGGCACCCGGGTTTGAGACGGGCATCGGCGTTGATCAGCAGCAGGTGCCTTCCCGTACTCACCCGTACGCCTTGGTTGTTCGCCCTCTGATACCCGACGTTCCGGTCGTTCACTATCACGCGCACGCCGGGCCACTCGCGGGCGACCATCGCCGCCGAGCCATCGACCGATGCGTTGTCGACTACCACGACTTCCATTGCGAGCCCGGGCGAACCATGCTCGAGCAGGCTCGACAGGCATTCCTCCAGCAGCGGCGCGGCGTTCCAGCTCACTATGACGGCGCTGACGTCGGCTACCAGCCCCTCGGGTATCGCACCCAGAGCCGAACGCCCGGCCGTTGTCACCGTCATCGCCAGTCGACCCAGAGCTCATGGGTCAGCACGGTCACCTGCACCGGGCGGGCCGCGCCGCCACCGGCCGCCACGACGTGGATGTCCGGCTGCAGACCGGGGCCGGAGAGGGATATGAATGCGATCTCGGCACCGTCGGGGCTGTAGACGGCATCGAAGGCGGGCGAGTCGGCCGCGCCGGTGAGCACTACTTGCTCTCCTGTCGATGTGTCGACTCGCACGAGCGACCAACCGTCGAGAGGCAGAAGCCCATCTCGGGCCGCCTCGACGAGATGCTCCCCCGACGTGCGGAACTCACCTGGACCGCGATAGCTCGAGTAGACGATGTAGCGACCGTCGGGCGACCAGGCAGGTGCCAGGTTGAGATAGCCATCATCTGTCAGCTCGCGGTAGCCGCTGCCGTCGGTTGCGTCGATGACGGCAATCTGGACCGCGTTCCCCACGGCGGTAGCGAATGCGATGCTCTTGCCATCAGGCGAGAAGCGCGGTTGCAGGTCGATCACCGGCATGGCGCCGGACGTCCTGTTCGTCAGGTTGTAGGTGCTGCCCGTCTCCAGGTTCTGCCGCAAGAGGAACGACTCCCGGGTCGCTGTCGCGACGTTGGTGAACACGACAGAGTGACCGTCGGGAGACAGGTCAGGGTCGCTGTTGCCCCTGAATTCACCATCGGGCACTGCATCCATCCAGTCTTCGGTGACGGGAGTTGTCAGCTGACGCACTCCACTGCCATCACTGTTCATCACAAAAACCTGCTCGAACGGGGCGGCGGCACGCTCGAACGGGGGTCTGTAGAACTCGTCCATGAACGCAAGCGTGTAGTGGCGTATGCGCGTCGTTCCGGGCGGGGCCTCCGCCGGCGGCGTCGTAGCCGGATCGAACGGCACCAGTGCACTGAAGACGATCTTGCTGCGGTCGCGGCTCCACCGTGCCGATAGGGGTACCAGGCCCGCGACTCTCGGGCGGATCGGGAGGTCGCCGAACCGGTCCGGCATTGCAGCTGCCATGCGCAGCCGACCGGCTTCATCCGCTCCCCCGAAGAGGAGGCGGCTCTGCGGTACCCGGCCCCCGATCATGATCCCGACATCGGGTACATGTCTCGGCACGATCCAGTCGAACCAGTTGAGAGCCAGAGCATCGCTCTCGATGAGAGACCTGTGGCCGGTTCCGTCCGCACCCACCACGCAGACGCAGGTGCGCGTGCTCGACAGGACGGACACATAGCCGATGCCGGTGCCGTCGGGCAACCACCGCGGCGTGAACGCCGGACCCTGGTCCGGTGTGCAGGGTGCGGCACTCGGCCGCTCGAAACAGCGCTCGCCGCGGGTGAGCGTCCGCTCGGCACCACTGATGAGGTCGCGAACGACGAGCACGAAGTCGTGCAGCTTCACCTGATACTGGTCCTTGCCGGGGGCGTGGGGATTCCCCTCGCCTACGTATCGGGCGATTGCAACCGACCGGTTGTCGGGCGACAGGGCGGGATCGGTGTTGAACCAGTGATTCGCCGTCAGCGCGCGGCGACCTGTCCCGTCGGCGTTGACGACGTTGACCTGCGCGGGTACAGCGCTACCGTCAGCTCCAGTGCCGTTCGCAAAGGCGATCAGAGATCCGTCGGCGGAGACGCGCGGGTCGGAGTCGAGGGCGCCCACCTCCGAATCGACGGCCGAGAGGTTGGTCACCTGCAGTGTCTCGACATCGAGCTTGTACATGCCGACAGCCGGATATTCGCCCCAGGCCGACGCGAAGACGACGCTGCGACCGTCGGGTGTGACCTGCGGTTGTACGTTACGCCAGGTCGTCGAAGTCAGTTGGCGGACGTCGGACCCGTCGGCATCCATGATGAAGATCGGCTCGGCGCCCCCGGGATCGCCGAACCTTGCCGTGAACACGATCTTCGATCCACCGAACGCCCAGGACGCCCAGGAGTAGTTGCGGCCGTCGAGCGGGGACACCTGAGCGATGTGGGTGCCATCACCATCGGCGGTGTAGATCCCGCGCATTCCCGATGCGCGATTGGTTGCAGTGAATACGATCTTCAGCCCGTCGGTAGTCGATGCCGGAGCAGTCGGTGCCGCCGCCGCAAACCCTGCGCCCGCGACTACGACCACCACGATCAGCACGGCAGCACGGACCCGGCGGAGACGTGGCGAGCCGTGGCGCGACGGAGATCTGCCGTTGACACTGGATCTGAACCTGCCGTTGTCGCGCCTGGTCCGCCACGGTGTGCGGAGCCGGCCGGCGGCGGGCCCATGCAAGTGCACCGGGAAGTGCTTCGACGGCATCGAAGGGGAGCGCGTGATCCGCGCTCGCGGCGGCCGCTGCAGGCCGGCAAGGCGTAGACACGCCACGGTCAAGCCCGCGAACATGAAGAAGAGCGCCCTCGGGTGATCCTGACGCAGAGAGAAGACGAACATCTCCTCGACCGACCAGAACACGAATGCGCCCGCGACACCGAAACCAACAGCGGAGTACAGGCGATCCTTCGACCGGGCGAGCCTCGCAGACAGGACGAAGAGTGGCACCGCGAGAAGGAGCATCCCGACGAATCCGACGACGCCCGTCTCGGCGAGCTGAAGCAGGTAGAGGTTGTGTACCGGGTTATCGGCGAAGATCAGCCCGTACCTGTCGTAGTGGGGCAGCGCCTGCTCGAAGTTGTTGAGACCGTGCCCGACGAAGGGCCTGTCCTCGAACATCGCAATCGCCACGCGGTTGAGCTCGACGCGCGACTCCCATTCCAGCCCGAAGTGCTCGGAGTGGAAGCTGCTCGACCACAGGTCGGCCAGGTACGGGTAGGTAGGTATCGCGGCCACGAACGCGAGGAGGAGCCACGCCATGACCTGCTTGCCGGGCAGGCGCCCCAGCACCATGAACGCGATCGACAGGACGATGAATGCAGCGACGATCCCGAACGACGCCGACCGGGCACTTGCTAGCAGGAGCGGGGAGACGGCGGCGACGGAGACGGCGAGAGCGAGGATCTTCAGGCGCCGATTCCTCAGGTTCACTCCGAGGCTGTAGGCCATGATCGCGAGGGGGCCCATGAACGCCCCCATGAACACCGGGTGCGCCATGGTGCCGAAGGGTCTGGCGATGGCGATGCCGTCGTGGCGGTCGTGCAGGATCGTGGGGGTTCCGAAGACCGAAAGACCTAGAGCGCTGCTCGTCACGTACTGCGCCGCGACGACCACCACCTCCACGCAAGCGATCGCGCCGAGCGCTCCGAGCACGATCCAGACCTGCGCCCGCGTCTTGATGTGGACGGCGAAGAACACGTACAGCATGTACATCGACGCCATGCGGACCAGCTCCGCGAAGGCAAGCTTCACGTCGCCGGCAGCGAGCACACCCGGCACCATCAGGGCACCGGCGGCGATCGGGAGCCACAGGACAGGCCAGCGAAGCGCACGCCGGAGGTCTGCGGCCATCTGATCGGGCCCGGCCAGGAACCAGGCGAACCACAGCAGGCCGATCATCAGATCGAAGGAGGTGACATAGATCGCCGGAGGTCCGCTCGAGATCTCCGAGAGGCCGGTGAAGGCCTTGTGGAAGAGGCCGGCTACCGAGAGAACCGCCACTGCGAGGATCAGCTCCTCGCGGCGCTGCACGAGGATGAGAAGCGCGACGAAGACGAGACCGGCAGCGGCTGCGACGACTCCCTTCATCCCGAGCTGAGCGGCTACCCACCCGCCGAGACCGGACGCGCCTGCCGCAACCGCGACTCCCAACATGCCTGCGACGACGGGGTAACGCTCACGTAGCCTCGCGTGGCCCAGGGCAGCGGCGGCGACGCTCATTCTTCGCCCGCCGCGGCCAGCAGGTCGAAGGCGCCCTCCGACTTGATGACATCACCGGCACTTGCGGCGCGAGTGATGCGCACGTGCGCCGGGCTCCGACGCGGCTCGGAGCGGTAGCCGCGATTGGTTGCCTCGAGCATCACCTTCCAGTACATCCAGCGCGTGATCACGGTGTTGCGATCGCGCCCTTCCAGCCACTTCGCGCACGCCGGTGCCGTGAAGCGGTTGAAGAGGAGATAGCGCAGCGCTCCGCGGAACACCGCCTTGGGTGAGCTGTGCAACGCCAAGACTCCGTAACGCTCCAGCAGGCCGGGATCGGAGACCAGACTCTCGAGATCTCGCAGTCCCCGACCGACCGCCTCCTGCAGGCGGCACGCGCTCGCAACCGTGTGGGGGTGAAAGTGCTCTCCGCGTGCGAGCGGGTTGTAGATAGCAGGCAGCCCGGCATTCGTCCAGCGCCAGCCGAGCTCGACATCTTCATGCCCGATGTGGGTCCAGTCCTCGTGGAACACCAGATTCCGCTCGAGCATCACGGCCCTCGGCAGCGACAGGTTCATCGACCAGAAGTAGCGGTACGGCACTGGGCGGTCGACGTACTTCTCCATCTCCTTGTACGCGAAGGGCTCGTAGAACTCCACGAAGGGAGTGCGCGGCATCGCCGGCGATTGGACGCACGAGCCCAGCACGGCCACCGGCCCATCGTGCGCCTTGTGCGTCTGTGCGTGCTGATACAGAGCGTCCGGCGCGAACCACACGTCGTCGTTCACGAAGAGGACCAGGTCGCCACCTGCAAGGTAGAGGCCACGGTTTCGCTTCACGGCCGGTAGCCGCTCGGCCGACGACAGCAGGCGCACCTCCGGACCGCCCGCCTCGCGCGACTCGGCTGCAAGCTCCTCGACCACAGTCGGCGTCTCATCTGTGGAATTGTCGACCGCGATGATCTCGTACGATCCCGGCGGGTAGTCCTGTGCGAGAAGTCGGCGGATGGTCTCCTTGACAACCACCGCCCGGTTGTAGGTCGGGAAGATCACCGAGAACGTCGGCAGGTCGCTCACAGGGCCCCCTCGACCGGCCGGGCCGCAGCGAACGATGCCTGGGCCTCTTCGCTCTCCAACGCAGGAAGATCTATCTCACGGTGCGGCGACCACAAGGCACTCCGCTCGCGCTCGCCCAGCACGCCTGTCAAGAGCAGCCACACGGGATAGGCGACATAGGCGAGGGCGACCGGCGTCCACCATGCCAGACCTACCGAGAGCCCTCCGGCGATCAGGAGCGCAGCTACCGAGTTCGCGCCCACCACTCGCGCCAACCCGACCGGGGCGAGGGTCGCTCTCGCGTATCGCGTAACCGCCCACGTCGATGCGGCAACGAGAAGGGCTGCCGAGACCAGCGTTCCCCACGCCGCACCGATCGGCCCGAGCCACGGCACGAGGAAGACGTCGAGTGTCACGTTTGCCACCACGGCGCCTGACAGGTATGCCAGGTTGACCCGCTGGTGGCCCGAGGCCAGCAGTGTGAAGCTCTGCCATCCGTTGATGGCAATGAAGACAAGAGCCCACCCGAGCACGATCATCGGGCCCGCCGAGTCGGCGAACCGGGGTTCGAATGCCGCCTCTGCCAGAGGTGCGGCGATGAACGAGAGCACGACTGCAACGGGCAACATCGCTGCAACCACCATCTCGGCACCGCGCCGGTACAAGCGCACGAAGCGGTCGTGGTCGCTACCCTGCGCTCGAGCAAGGAGCGGGAACAGCACGCCGATGATCACGGCCGACGCGAGCAGCACGTACTCGATCGGCTGGTAGGCCGCACCGTACACACCAACGTCACGCCGCGTGCCGAGCAGCCCCACCATCAACGCGTCGAGCTTCAGGTACAGAACGCCGATCAGCATCGCCGGGGCAATCGGTGCCGCCTCACGAAGAAGGCCGGGGATTCGGCGCGAGTCGAATGAGAGCCGCAAGTCGAAGCGGCGCTTGGCTGTTCGATGGGCCAGCAGAACGGCGACGAAAGCCGTTGCGCTCGGTGCAGCCACTAGGGGTACAAGGCCGGCGTCCGCTCGCACGAGTGCGAGAACGAGCACGAGCTTCACGACGTTCGCAGCAAGCCTCGCGAATGCTTCGTATTGCTGGCGGAGACTCACGTGGAAAACGACAACGAGCGACATCAGCGCTTCGCTCACTGCAAGAGTCCCTGCAATGAGAGTCGCGACTCTCACCTCATAGGAAGCGTCGAGACCCAGAAGAACCAGCTGAGCGATGCCCGCGGCCACCACGGCCAGTACCAGCCGGACGACTGTCACCGTGCCGATGACCACACCCGCTGCCGAAGGGGTGCGTGACACCTCCCTCACTGCGAGCTTCGGCAGTCCGAACTCCGCGATGAGGCCCGTGAGCCCCGCAACCGTCACAACGACCACGAAATCCCCGTAGCCGAGCGGTCCGAGGTGCCGCACTACGGCGAGACTCACGGTCACGTTCACGAGCAGATCGAACCCGCGCGCCACGAGCTGAGTCGTCGTGCTGACCGCTACTGAGCGCGCGACGTTCGATTCGGGAGCCAGATCGCATGCCGTCATCTCAGAGCGCCGAATCCTCCTCTTCGGAGCGTCCGGACCCGGCGGTTGCCGCGCTCGTCGGTACCGGGCGCTCCGCGTGCGTCAGGTCGATCTGCTCGAGCGCCTGCGGACCCGTCGACGTGGTGCCCTCGGATTCCCGCGACTCGCTCCCGGTGAGCACCGTCATGCGCCGCTGCGCCCTGAGGAACGACCATACGAACCCGACGAGCGCCCCGATCAGGAGCCCGATGGCCAGGTAGAGGTAACGCTTCGGCCCGATCGGATAGGTCGGTACGCCGGCCTTGTCCAGTCGCGAGATCTCGACCGCCGTCCGCTGTGCGTTCACCGCAGCAGCCTGGTAGCTGTCCTGGAGCGTCCGCAGCGTCCCCTCCGCGATCGTCTGATCCAGATCGAGGCGTGCAAGCTCGGCCTCGTCCTGTGAGATGGGTCCCGTATCGGCAACACCTTCCGACGTACCGAGCGCGCCGCGCAGCGCTCCGACGCGCGCTGCGAGCCCCTCGGTCCGCGCCCGCGCGGCGTTGAGATCGCCCAGGATCTGCGTGTAGACGGGATTGCTGCTCTGCGAGTCGACTCGAGTCTGACTGCGTCCGGTGGTGATCTCCTGATTGGAGGTGACGAACGGGCTCGTCGAAGCGAGGTCCGATTGCAGCGACGCCGTCGTTGCCTGCGCTTCCCTGAGCTCGGCCTCCGCTGCCCCCAGATCCGCGCGCAGCGTGTCCGCCGATTCGAGGCTCAGGCGGTAGTCCTCTTCCGGCGACGTCACTATCCCGTGATCGGCCTTGTACTCTGCCATCGCATTAGAAGCGTTCGTCGCCTCCTTCGCGGCACGGTCTACCTGCGTGCGCAGGAACTTCCGGTATGCGTCAGACTCCGACTGGAATCGCTCGGCACTCATCTGAACGAGCACATCGGCGGCCGAGTTGGCGATGGCAGCAGCCATCTTCGGACCTTCGGCCGTCGCCGCGATCTCGAGCACGTACGAGTCTCCGACCTGCTTGGCGCTCAACCCGCCGTAGACAGCCCCGATCGCTGCCTCGCGGCGCGGCGCTTCCTTGTAGAAGCCGTGCGTCAGGATCGCACGCGTGCGCTTGTAGACGTTGCTGAAGACCTTTCGGGCCTTGCCGACGATCCCCTCGGTCTTCGGTGGCTTCCGGTCGAGGTCGAGGTCGTCTACGACACGCTCCGCTACCGCTCGCGTCTGCAACAGGGCGCCCTGCGTCTCGCTAAGTGCCGCAGCGAGCTGTGAATCGATCACTCCGGCCTGACTGCCGAGCGCGGCGCCGGTGCTGTTGAGCACCGTGGAGTCACGACCCCTGATCAGCAGGCGTGTTCCCGCCGCATACGTGGGCGCGACTACGAACGACCCACCGAAGGCAATGATCGCGGCGAGACCGCCGATCACTACCACGCGCCAGTAGTCGCTCAGGACCCCGCGCAGCGTCCAGGCCTCGTAGCCGCGCGGTGCGACGTCGCTGCCACCGGCATCTCCGCTCTCGCCATCGACTCCTGCCGGAGCCGCGTCGTCGAGGTCGCTCATGATCGCTCTCCTACGTCGCGTTGCATGCCGCTCCCGAAGGAACGACTCGGGACCTGTGCCTGCGGCGCAGCCGCTCGGCGGCGGCGTCGCGCGTGATGACGAGACCGGCACGGCCGGCAAGGACTGCCGCTGCGAGTGGCCGCAACAGACGCCTGGGGCCGGTCAGATGGTGCTTCGAGTAGTAGCGGTATGCGCCGCGGTGGAAGTGGCGGACCTGGGCGGGGGGCCAGCCCCGTCGGCTTCCGCCCTCCGCGTGAATCACCCGCGCGCTGGGGACGCAGTACACCCCGAACCCGGCGTCCTTGACCCGGCGGCACCAGTCGGCGTCCTCCCAGTGCATGAAGAAGCCCTCGTCGAGCCCACCCACCTGCGCCAGGACGTGCCGCGGCGCCATCAGGCAAGCGCCCGACACCCAGTCGACCTCGTAGGGATCTTCACCCACAGGATCCGCTCCTACCAGGTACCTGGCCGACCAGCGGTTCTTCGGGAACCACCGTGTCAGCGGCGATCGCCTGCCCCACAGTGCCGCCGCGGGAGTGGGGAACGCCCGGGCCGTCCGCTGGTCACTCAGGTCCGTGTTGAGGAGCTGAGGTGATGCCACGCCGGCGGCCGGATTGCCGTCGAGGTGGGCGACCAGGGCGTCGAGTGCCCCCTCACCGAGCAGGGTGTCGCCGTTCAGCAGCACGGCATGGCGGCCGGTCGACGCAGCCAGGGCTCGATTGTTCGCTCGAGCGAACCCTGCGTTCTCCCCCATCTCGATGACGGCCACGTCGGGGAAGTCGCGTCGCAGAAGGTCGACGGTGCCGTCGACCGACGCGTTGTCGGCGACGACGACCTCATGTTCGCAGCGTACGGTCGCGATCACGGACCTGAGACAGTCGGCAATGAACTCGCGGGAGTTGTACGTCACTACGACGATGGAGAGATCCGGCGCGTCGCTCAATGAGCCCCCATCATGAGTAGAACAGCCTTGACGGTTCGCACCAGTATCCACATGTCCCGAGAGAAGCCGCGCTGCTCCACGTAGGCGAGGTCGGCTGCGATCGTCTCCTGGAATTTCAGGATGTTCCGCCCGCTCACCTGTGCCAGGCCGGTGAGGCCTGGCTTCACGGAGAACTTCATCAGCTGGTCGTCCCGGTAGTAGGCCACCATCTCGGGAATCTCCGGACGTGGCCCTACGAGGGTCATCCGTCCCAGCAGCACGCAGAAGAGGTTGGGCAGCTCGTCGAGACTGGTCCGGCGGAGCCGCTTGCCCAGCCGCGTGAGACGTGGGTCGTGAGGCAGCTTGAAGAACATCTTCTCGACGTCTTCGGGCGAGTAGTCGTACGCGTAGAGGTCGGGGTATCGCTCCCGCGCGTCGACGTACATCGTGCGGAACTTGTAGAAGCGAAAGACCGCCCGCCGCGACCCACACGATCCTGGCGGAAGACGGCCGGCCCGCGCGAGTCGAGCTTGACGGCCACCCACAAGAGTCCCATGACCGGCAGCGCCAGGACGATGAGAGTCGCGCTGCCGACGATGTCGACTGCCCGTTTCCCGATTGCGTACACGGCCCGGTCGGACGGGTGCGCGGGGACCTCGATCCGCTCGATGACCTCGATCTGGTCGCCTGGTATCGAGGTGATCCGCTCGACGACGACGCTGCCGTCGACGATGACCTGCCGGCTGCTGCGCAGGGTCGTTCGCTCGCCCGCGGCGACGTCACGACCGATGGTCTGCGGGCCCTTCCCGACTTCGACGGCGCCCGGCATCCGCCCCGCCCCCGGAGCCGCCCCCGACGGTGTCGCCCCCGACGAATCGACATGTATCGACACAATCGCCCGCCCTTCCCAGGTGTCGCACCGCCCGACGACGCTTACCAGCCGCAAAATACCACGCTAAGTGCACTCGGGGCACGCGGCAAGAACCCTTAGGCGCATTCTGCCTCCTCCGGTACTCCGATCAGAAGCCCCGCCGGCTGCCGTAGAAACAGCCAAAGTCTGCAAATGATAGGTGTCGATGCTCGAATTCGGGGCGTTTCTCGCTTTGCACCCACTCCACGCGAGGTCTGACCACGTCTAGCGGTATACCACGCTGCGTGTCAGGCCGCGCCGGTACCCGCGCCGCCGAGACGCGTGTTCCCCCGCCCTGTCAGCCCATCAACGCGTCGAGCACGCTCTCGGGTATGTCGAAGTTGGAGTAGACCGCCTCGACGTCGTCGTGATCCTCGAGCGCATCGAC
>Ga0172371_10006220_pt1 | contig 17435 bp, 18 predicted proteins | sample Lak12m_FD_114543 | JGI IMG/M metagenome (GOLD analysis project Ga0172371, IMG submission 114543) | Freshwater microbial communities from Kabuno Bay, South-Kivu, Congo - kab_022012_12m | ecosystem: Environmental > Aquatic > Freshwater > Lake | place: Democratic Republic of the Congo: South-Kivu...
CTTCCATATCATCCCGCAACATAATTATTTTAAATGCTGCCCGACCTATCCTGCCAAAACCGTTGATAGCAATTTTTTTCTTTAGCATAATTATAAATTAATTATTATTTTCATTTATCTTTGCTATGCTCATTTTCATAAGCCAAACAACACTTAAGTCTGCCACAAATACCAGATAATCTCTCAACTCCTCGCTGGGAAATTTTTTGTGAATCTGCCATATCTGTAGACACATTTCCAATTGTTGCTAAATATGTACGACAGCACAATCCATACCCACAAGGTCCAAGATCGCCACTAATTTTTGCTTCATCGCGTACGCCAATCTGTTGTAATCTAATACTCCCACGATATTTTTTAGTAATTTCTTTTAGTAATTCACGAAAATCTACCCTCCCCTGAGCAATAAAAGCAAATACTAATCTTTTTTTATCTAAAGAAAAATGGGCATCAACTAATTTCATATTCAATTTAAGCCGTCGCGATTCATCATGGCAAAATTCAAGTGCTTCTTTACTAGTCAAAAACAATTCTGTGTGTAACTTAATATCGCTACCAGTCGCTTCATGAAGTATTGTTACCTCCTCACAATTTTCATCTTTTTCTTGAATTTCATAAAAACCAATTACTTTGGCAATTTCAATACCCCATTCAAACTGAGTAACTACTTTCATACCAACAGCTACTGTTTTTGTATCAGAATATGCACAGTAATTCTTATCCCAATTAATATATTGTAAATCAATTTTATACATATCTATTTAATTAATGTACCATACCCTGGTTGCTTCAATATTTTTAATAAACATCCATTACTCCACTTAGCTACTCTAATCGGCAATTTATGTTCACGAGCAATAGCAAAAGCACTCATATCCATCACTCGTAAATTAGCTGCGAGTACTTGGTCATAGGTCAATTTAGTAAAACATTTGGCATTATGATAACGCATTGGGTCTTTATCATATACACCATTAACTTTAGTTAGTTTGATTAATTGATCAGCTTTGATTGATAATGCAAATACTACGGCTGCAGTATCTGTAGTCATATAAGGAAGCCCTGTCCCGCCAAAAATTACTACCTTGCCACTTTGCACATTACTACGTGCTCGTTCTGGTTTAAAAACTTGTCCAAATTGCGATACATGTAATGTGGTATCAAGCACACAATCAACATTAAGTGACTGCAAAGCACCCTGCAAAATTAATCCATTAGCTATGGCCGCGGTCATACCAGCATAATCAGCTACTACTCTATCAATATTTTTAATACGAGCGCCTCTCATGATGTTACCCGCCCCAACAACAACTGCAATATTCACCTTTTTTTGCTTAAGCAATTTAATTTCTTTAGCGATAGCAAGTGCCTGAGTTTCAGCGATAGGAATTTGACCTTGAGAAAAAAATTCACCAGAGAGTTTAATTAATATGGTTTTCATATTTATTATTTTACTATAGGGTTCTAAATAAATAAATCCCGCTTGAGTAGCGGGATTTATTTTATAAACTAAAACGCACAATTTGTCCTATTTTTATATTTTCACCAATTTTAGCAATTTGCTCAGTCAATAATTTTTCGATAGTGTAACTATCATCTTTTATATATGTTTGTTTAAGTAAACAAACCTGACTATAAAACTTTTCTAATTTGCCTTCAATAATTTTTTCCAATACCTCTGCTGGTTTATTTGTGCCACTCATTTCCGCCTGATAAATTTCCCTTTCTTTTTCCACCAGAGCGGTTGGTACTTCTTCTGGCCTTACATATTGTGGACCCATAGCTGCTACTTGCATAGCAAGTTCATTTGCAAAATTTTTAAAATCTTGATTGCGAGCTACAAAGTCTGTTTCGCATAACAATTCAACCATGGCTGCAATTTTACCATTGCCGTGTAAATAAATACCAATAAATCCTTCTTTCACTTCACGAGCAGATCTTTTCGCCGCAATTTTTTGACCTTTTTTTCTCAATAATTCTAGTGCTGTTTCTAAACTACCATTTGCTTCAGTTAATGCGAGTTTAGCATCCATCATACCAGCACCAGTCATTTCCCGTAATTTTTTAACATCAGAGGCGTGTATATCCATAATAAAAAAATTTAATAATTATTATGTTACTATTTTATTTATTATCTTCTTTCTGACTTTTAGCAACGCGTGCAGCAAATTCTTTCTTACCCACTAAAACTGCGTCAGAAATTACATTGGTAATCAATTCTACAGATTTTACGGCATCATCATTTCCTGGAATTGGAATGGTAACCTTACTTGGATCAACATTCGTGTCACATAAAGCAACAATCGGTACGCCTTTTTTTCTGGCTTCAGTAACCGCTGTTTTTTCTTCTTTAATATCAATCACAAACATAACCCCTGGCAATTTAATCATTTGTCTAATGCCTCCCACTTTCACATTTAAATTGTCATACTGCTTTGCTAATTCAAGTTGTTCTTTCTTTGTATATTTTGACCATTCTCCTTTTTCTTTCTGTTTTTCTAATTTTTCCAATTTTCGAATCAATTTCAATATAGTGTTGAAATTAGTAAAAGTTCCACCTACCCATTTTTCGATTACATAGGGGCACTGGGCGCGATTGGCTGCTTTTAAAATAATATCACGCACTTGCTTTTTACTACCCACAAATAAAACATCACCACCTTCGGAGGTTATTCGTGTTATAAATTGCGCAGCTTTTGTAAGTTGATTTTGTGTTTTTTCTAAATCAACAATATGCACATCATTGCGCTGGGTAAAAATAAAAGGCCTCATTTTCGGATGCCACCTTGATTTCTGATGGCCAAAATGAACCCCTGATTTTAACATCTCCAAAAGAGATGGCATAGTAACTTGTTCCATAAAATTTCCTTTCTTTTTCTCTAAAAATAGAGAACCTCTATTTTCCTCATATTGGTCTTAACCCCTTTTTATGGGGAGGACTGACCAATCAGAAAATATGAGTGATTTAATAATAAATAATGCTTTGTAATCTCAAACTTTGAGATCCATTAGATAATACACGGTTTTTTAAAAGAAATCAAGTATTTCCTACTAATGAAACAATATGCTAATATTAGTATAAATATGAATTATTTTAAACAATTCCTTTTTACTAGTATCAAAACACCATGGAAACGCTTGGCTGATATTTGGGGTTTTATCACTATGATTTTTTTTATAATTGATTTTTTTAACAAAAATACTATCCGCATTGAAACAACTGGAGTAGCTATTATTTATACTGCGGTATTACTTATTTATACTTCAAATAAAGAATACTTACGTTGGAAAAAGAATAATTTTTCTTCTCGTTACTACGGAGAAATTTTTATTGCCCTATGGACAGTGATTCTTTTCATATTTGTAGTAACTTCGGCCTTAAAACCACAAATATATACTATTCCACCCATTTTCTATACTACGTATATCACAATTTTAGGGCTTTTTGCTATTACGTTGAATTCTAAAAAATTAAAAAAACATACCTAAATAAATACTTGCAATAATTTAAAATTAATGTTAATATAGTATTCACTTATTTATATAAAATCATGAAAGCAGACACACACCCAACCTACTATCCTCACGCCACCATCAGTTGTGCGTGCGGACACACCTTTAAAATCGGCGCCACCGTCGAGCATTTGAACGTGGAAATATGTTCTCATTGCCATCCATTTTATACTGGTAAATCAACTATTATTGATACTGCGGGAAGAGTTGATAGATTTAAAAAACGACAAGCAAAGGCAGAAGCTAAAGTTAAAACCACTTTAACGGCAGCACAAAAAAAAGCTAAAGATAAAGCAAGACGTACTAAAAAAGAAAAATAATCAATTGTTTCATTGAAATCCCTGCTTTTCCAATAGCAGGGATTTTGTTATGATGCTGATATATTATGTTAACCGAAAAAATTGAACAACTAAAAAAAGAGTCCGAGCAATTAGAACAACAATTGACACAGCTTTCATCTGAACCAGAAAAAATTAAACAAATATCAATTGCTTATACGGAAATAAAAACACTTCTCGGGCTATACGAAAAACTAGCACAAATAGACTTGGCAATTTCTGAAGCTGAATCAACGATATCAGAAAGTGATACTGAGTTACAAATGTTAGCTGAAGAAGAACTAGTCCAACTTGTACCAAAAAAAGCTGAATTAGAAGAATTGATAGACGAGATTGAACATCCCGCTTCACCATATGATAAAAAAAATATTATTATGGAAATAAGGGCGGGTACAGGTGGCGATGAAGCTGCGCTTTTTGCCGCTGATCTGTTTCGTATGTATAGTCGTTTTGCTGAACGTCAGGGTTGGAAAACAAATCTAATCTCAGTAAATCGTACTGGCATCGGTGGATTTAAAGAAATTATTTTCGAAATATCAGGACAAAATGTGTATAGTAATCTTAAATTTGAATCCGGTGTTCATCGAGTACAACGCGTACCAGAAACTGAAAAATCAGGACGAGTACATACTTCCGCAGCTACGGTTGCGGTTATGCCTGAGGTTGAAGAACTTGATCTGAAAATAGATGCAAAAGATTTAGAAATTGAAGCAACTACCTCCACAGGTAATGGCGGTCAATCAGTAAATACTACATACTCCGCTATTCGTATTACTCACAAACCAACTGGCATTGTAGTGAAGTGTCAAGACGAACGGAGTCAGCAGCAAAATAAAGCTAAGGCAATGCAGGTATTACGTGCTAGATTAATCGCCTATGAAGAAGAAAAAAGAATGAAGCAAGAAGCTGCTATGAGAAAATCACAAGTTGGCAGTGGTGATCGTAGTGAAAAAATAAGAACATATAACTATCCACAAAACCGTTTCACAGACCATCGTATCGGACTTACCCTACACAGCTTAGATCTAATATTAGATGGCGATATAGAAAATATTATTCGCGATTTAAAAAAAACAGAAAAAGAGCAATTTATTTAAAAAATTATGAAACTCAAAATAACTGAATTTCTTAACATTTTGGGTTTAGTATTTATCTGGCGTATAAGCTTGCAATTGATTAGCCAACTATCAATCACTCGCTTACAAACTGTACCAGATATTGCGTATGGTACTAATAATGTAAATAATTGGATAAACACATTACCAAATTGGCTAATGCCTTTTGCCAATTGGGATAGCGGGTGGTATGTATCTATTGCTGAAAAAGGATATATATATTTAAACGCTGGCACAATTACTAATGTAGTCTTTTTCCCACTCTATCCATTACTCATGCGTTTCATCGCTAAATTATCAAGTCTTGATACACTTCTCGCTGGTATTATTATTTCGTTTATTTCTATTACCCTGGCAGCATGGTATTTATATTTACTTACAAAAAAAGATTATGGTGAAACAATCGCCTGGCAAACAATAATTTTTTTGTTAATCTTTCCTAGTTCCATATTTTTTTCTTTCGTTTACACCGAAAGTTTATTTATATGTCTAGTTGTCATGAGTTTCTATTATATTCGCGAAGAACGACTCGCGCTGGTGGGTATACTTGGTTTTCTGATTGCCCTAACAAAACCTTGGGGCGTTATTATTATCATCCCCTTATTAATAGAATATTACCAAAAAAGAAATTTCTCTTTTAAAAAAACTGATTCTCAAATATGGTTTTTAACAATTATTCCCATGGGTCTGCTTTTATATATGCAGTTTTTGAAAATGAAATTTGGCTCATATTTTGTATTTATGAACGAGCAAAAACTTTGGCATAATGAGACGGCTTTCAATTTTATAACGGTTTTAAAAAACTATTATAATAATATCTTCTTTTATATATCAGATAATCCTGCTTTTCAGACAGCTATCACGCTCGACTTTTTGTTTTTTATTTTTGGCGTTGCCATGAGTATTTATATATTTATTAAAATCAGAAAATCATATGGTATATATAATTTACTCACCTGCCTGATACCCGCATTAAGTGGAATTTTTGTTTCTATGTCCAGATATATTGTCGTAGCATTTCCCTTATATATTACTCTTGCCTATTGGTCACAAAAACATAAATTGCTTGAATTTTTGTTATATTTATTTTCTACTAGCTTACTGATTTATTTTATGATTTTATTTGTACATAACTATTGGCTAGCGTAAAAAATAAATATGACAATAAAAAAAGCTTTATCTTTTGCGTATAAAAAATTGATACATCTCCCTTCTCCTCAACTTGATGCTGATATACTCTTAAGTTTTGTGTTGAAAAAACCTAAAACATATCTATATATAAACACGGAAAAAAAATTAACTACTTTACAAGTTAATAAATTTAGTAAATTAATTAACCTTCGCTCAAAACATCAACCAATAGCATATCTCACAAATCAAAAAGAATTTTTTGGATTCAATTTTTATGTTGACAAGCGAGTACTCATTCCTAGACCAGAAACAGAAACCCTTATTGAACTAGCAAATAAATTAATTAGGACACAAAAAATAAAAACCGTTGCGGATATTGGGACTGGCAGTGGCTGCATTGCTATTAGTTTAAAAAAAATAAATCCTTATATTAGAATATTCGCAAGTGATATAAGTACACCTGCCTTACAAGTCGCAAAAAAAATTCTAAATTCCAAAAAACAAAAATAAAATTTTTAAAAGGTAACTTATTAACACCCTATCAACATAAAAAAATTGATTTATATGTGGCAAATTTACCCTATGTTAGCCCTGAAATCTATAAAAAAGAAAAAAGCATTAAAGCCGAACCAAAACAAGCTCTTTTTGCAAAAAATTATGGGCTTGAGTATATTAAAAATATCATTTATGGGATTCAATTACTCAAATATAAACCAAAATTTTTACTTTTAGAAATAAATCCAAATCAATTCAAAAAAATAAGAAAAATCAATAACTATCTACCAATTAAAATCACTGCGTATCGTGATTTACAAAAAAAAATTCGTATTTTAAAAATCAATTACCTATCACATGGAGAAAGGAGAAATAACCATGGAACGGAACATATCCTCGGAAATCTTTGACACTTATCGGTGACATATAAATGAATTTAGTGTAGCTGACGCTACACTTAATGAGATGAAACTCATCTATTCTGAATGGAATAAATACTCAGTCGGTTTTGGACTTAGAATTACTTTTATAAATAACACCTGTAAACTTGGACTTTGCTGGAAAATATGCACTCAAAAAGATATATTAATCTGTTTTTTCGAAGACTACGAAGACAAAAAAGTAGTTATAAGATAATATTCAATAAACCTTGCGGAAATAGTTAAAATAGAATATTTGGGTGTAACTCATACCAAGCAAACAAGTGTTTTATTTAAACAACTAAATTATTTTTTGTTAAATTGTGCTAACTAAGGAGGAATAATGCAAGAGCTCAATCAACTACTCACCAATCTTCGTAACGAATGGTTGAATAAAAAAACAATTGATCTAAATATCCTGATCAAACTAAATAATCTTTTTCGCGCTTTAAATCGCAAAGAAAATAAACCACTCTACCTTACTCTTACATATACCTATATTGGACATAAAAAAACATTACAAGGTATATGTAATTATTGCCAGCTACACATAGATCATCGTCTAAAGAAAAATATCCTTTGGTGCGAATTAATAATCTGGCGAAAAAGAAAAAAAATAAGTTATGGTCATGTCAAAACCATCAAATATCAGAAAACATTACAACTGAATATACCAATTCTCAATCTCATCGCACTCAAATCATTTAGTATTCCACCAAAACTTATTCAAAGTTTTTCAAATTAAGCCTGTGTATATAAATTATATATAACAGGCTTTTTATTTATATAAAATTGTTCTATCATTTGGAACCACCATAATCCAAGTTAATCCTGGTAATAACAGCATGGGAGACCCGTCTTGATTAAAAAATAAAGTACGTTCAGCCAAATGTTTTTTCCAATTAATATTACTTACTATTCCTTGTTGAAATAATTTACCGTTTCCCTCACCTACAATTGATAAATTAAGTCTACCTACCTCATCAACCATCTCTTCCGGTGGAATTGATTGGATTATTATATTTGTCACCTCAATTGGTTGAGAATTTAAATTATCTAATTTTTCTTTTCCTCCATCATAGCGAATATACACTTTTTTTATAGGTTCATATACAAAATGTGCATCATACGTATTTCCCTCTGAAAAATCTACACTCACTTCCTGTGCAATAGTAGCAGTGCTAGTACTTATAAAATTTGAATACGTAAAAAAATTATTTAACAATATTGATGTATCTGTTAATTGCCAATCAACTAAAATCTGTCTAATTTTTTCTGTGCTAGTAAAAAGATTATGTGGGGCAGAAAAATCATTACCCCGCCAAAAATATTTTGTACCATAACCAGATATTTCATTTACGTCATAAACATCGCCTTGAGAAATTTTTTCGAGTGCTTCTGGACTCCCGCCAGCGTGTATATATAACGATTGATATTCACTTGCCCAATCAACAAAATAAGGTCGCGCAGAACGTACTGGCCCGATACGCTCAATAGATTCATTCGCATTAAAAAAAGCCATAAAACGCGTGGCGCCACCTTCCACTAATGATTCATATATAAATTGGGCGTAAGATAAACCACTTTGCGGACGAGCCAAAGAATGATTATCAATCATCACTGCAACAGGGTAAGACGATGTCGGATATACGAACGACTGCACCATACCTGATTGCACATCTGCAATATCATTGCCTGAATGTTGTATCACTTGCGGGGTAACAATTTCAAAATTATCTGAATAACTTTCAAAAAATAAAAAAGATCCAAAAATTAGCCATACTAAAAAACATAATGCTAACAGAGCGACTATTTTATCTTTATATTTATAAAACAAATCAGGAGATTTCTGTGGCATATTATTCTATTTTCATAACTGTATATCCATTAGGTATTTCCTCAACAAAATCATATTGCGGACAAGACCCCTGTCCATGAGCATCCTGAAACGTTTCATAATTGACAATCTGTAATACATAAAATTCACTCTGACAATTATGACTACCATAAGGAAATTTTTTATAACGATAAAAATAATTATTATCATTCAAAGGATCATGTACTTCATTACCTAATATATTTTCTTGATATAAAGTTTGTAGAAATGAATAACTATTATTTTCTGTTTCATACGTGTTATCCCAACCCTGCCAATCATCGTCGGTTACCTCTGGATATCTACCATGACGATCATAATAGATATCTAAGGCTTTCACGATTTCATTTATGTCAGCAGTACGCTTGGTATCTCTAACTTTTGCCCGAATATCATCAAATCCTACGAATAATATTACCAATATGCAAATACTGATAATCAAACCAAAACTTGTTCTTAGTTTATTTGTATTTTTCTGTTGTAACATAAATATCTATTATTATTATAACAGATTATTTGTAACAATAAATCCCGCCACTTATTGTGGCGGGATGGGATAAAAAATTACTTTGATTCTGCTTTTATATCCTCTGCTGGCTTATTGTCATCAGTTGGTTTAGAAGTTTCTCCTTCTACTGGTACAACCGGTTCGGGTTCTTTTTCAACCCGTGGCTCTTGCACTAAACAGATTGGCACTTGCGGATCTACTTTAACTTCAATACCATTTGGCCATTGTATATCACCCACCACAATAACTGTACCAAAATCTGATAAAGCGGAAATATCAATTTCAATTTTGGAAACTAAATCTTTTGGTAAACACTCAACTGGCACATAACTCATACTTTTTACTAAAATACCTCCCAATTCTTTTACTGCTCGAGCTACACCTACAAATTCCAATGGAATTTCAGTACTAAGTTTTTCATCCATTTTTACGATATATAAATCAGCATGCAAAACTTGATCATTTACTGAATCCAGTTGAATATCCTTAATAAGTACATTAAACGCTTTATCATTATCAATCGTCAATGAAATTAAATTGCTTTCACCGGCTTGATTGAATAATTTTTCAAAAACTACCTTAGGTATAGCAATATGAATATTTTTACGATTATGCCCATATACTTCCGCTGGCACAAGCCCTTGGGCACGTAATTGCGCAGCAGTTACTTTATCTTCCCTAGATTTTACTTTAAGTTCAAACATATATTTTATTTAACAATACAATGATATACATTGTAGCAGAAAAATAAAGGTCGTCAAGCTCCACTACGATCATGTATATACACGCTTTGTACAATGCCAACAGCCAGAATTGCGGAAACTAATGAAGATCCCCCAGCAGATACAAAAGGTAATGGTACACCAGTAACTGGAACTAAACCTATATTCATTCCTATATTTATAGTTAATTGAGAAAAAATATATATAATAACTCCCAATGTTAAAAATTTTCCAAAATCTGTGCGAGCAAAACGCAAAATCACAAATAATCGATAGAAAAAAAATACATATACACCTAAAAAAACAAAACTTCCTATAAAACCAAAATTTTCAGCAATTACCGCAAAAATAAAATCTGTTTGTGCTTCTGGTAAAAAATTTAATTGTGACTGACTACCAAAACCAAGTCCCCTACCCCATAATCCACCAGATCCAACAGCAACTTTTGCTTGAGTAATATTATATCCTTCCCCTAAAGGATCGGCTTCAGCATTTAAAAAAGTTAACACGCGAGATTTCTGATATGGCTGTAATACCCATTGCCAACTTATTACTGCTCCAATTACAAGCATGAAAACAATTAACATATAATGCCAACGACGTAAGGGTATAAAAAATATTCCTACAAACCAAATTGCAAATAATATAAGAGCCGACCCCCAATCGGGTTGAATCACAACCAAACCAGCCAATATAAAAACTAAACCACCTGATATAAAAATATAACGTAATAAGTATTGGAATTTACTAAATTGCGAAAAAAATCTGGCCAAAAAAACAATAAAAAATATTTTTATCAATTCTACCGGCTGCACACTAATCGGCCCAAGTATAAACCACGCTTTAATATTTCTTATTTCTTGCCCAAAAAAAAGTACAGCGATGAGTAATAAAAAAGAAAGTGTATACGCCAGCCAACCATAGTGCTGCCAAACCCGATAATTTTTTTGACTTAAGAAAATATAGCCACTTATCCCTACCAAACCAGCCAAAATCTGTTTTACAAAAAATACCTGCTTACCTACCGAAGTATCAAGACTAAAAAGTATGACTAAGCTAAAGGTCATTAAAATCAAAGTGGCTGCCACTAGCAGCCAATCAGAACGACTCAATTTAATAAATAAATGTTTCATAACTACTAACGGATTGTGGTTGGTAAATTTTTACTTGGTGCCTGAATATTATCTTCTGATAAACTATTAGCTGATATTATAATTTCAGGCCGCAGTCCAGCTGGTAATGCATTTGGCCAAATTGAAGTAACCGTTCTTTTACTGGTTGCTAGAATATCATCAAGAGTTATTACATTTATTCCCAGGAGTCTACTCCCCTGCCATAACAAGACTTGTACTTCAACTTCCCAAAAATTATATGAGGAATCATTTACTAAATCAAAAGTTACTTTGGCTTCATTAAAAAATATATCTGATGACTGATAATTTATATTTTCGGCATGCAGATCTGGCTTGATCCATTGCTTTTTAATATCCACTTGATTGCTATCTTTTACTTTTTCCCATAATTGACGAGTAATAAAAATTTTGGCATTCACTGGATCAAAATCAGTAGGTGTATTAAATGCGAATAAATACTTTTTTTCATTTGGCAAAAGATATGTTAGTTGGGGCGCAGTTGTAGTGTGAGATCCTATATACTGATACTCAATTTCTTTTAACCACCAACGATTATTTGAATTTTCCACTAACGTTACTAAGTCATACCCTTTTATCACATCACCAACCGCCAATGAATTACCAATCAAAACAGACGTAGGTGCTGATGATTTATGTACTATTTCATAATTTACTACATTTGATGTAAGTTCCTCAAGCATAGCTTGATGTTCTGCACTACCAACTAAATACTGATAAAAACGTATGCCGGCGTTTAAATAAATTGCAACAATTACTAAAATTGCAGTTAAAATCAAAGCTGCTTTAATCTTGAGCCGATGAGTAACCCACCAATATCCTACTTCAAGCTCCTTTTCCGTAAGTTGTCCAAATTCGTCTGGCATAGAGTTATCTATATTTTAACTTATTTTAACAGATAAATAAAACATGGTATAATAACTACATACTATTAACTCGCATTTATGTATATTGAAACAACAAAAGATTTATTTTGGTTATTACTCGGATCGTCTATTGTTTTGTTTACACTTTTTGTTTGTTGGGGGATGTTTTACTTTATTATGATGCTCAAAGATATGCGTGAAACTATAAAAAGTCTCAAAAGAAAATTGGATTTATTTGAAGACTTTCTTGTTACTATAAAAGAAAAAGTTACTGATACCACACAGTACTTAAAAACAATCATTGAAACAGTAGTTAAAATAGCTGGTTGGTTTACCACTCGCGGTGTAGATGAATTTGAACAGCCACTAAAAAAAAATAAAAAGAAATAACTATTACCCAATATCACAAATCCCTACTATTTTACCCTGAGGAATAAATGTTATATAATTAGTGAACGTTGCCTTTTAAAAACAGAGTTTTTTTGAGTAAGCTCTGTTTTTTATTAAATAAACTTTTCATTTTTATGAGTTTTGTCCATCTCCACGTTCATAGTCATTATTCGTTACTTGATGGCTTGTCAAAAATAGACCAGTTAGTGGAAAAAGCGGTCGCTCACCATATGCCAGCCGTCGCACTCACTGACCATGGAGTGATGTATGGGGCAATTGATTTTTATCAAAAATGCAAAAAAGCTGGTATCAAACCAATCATCGGTGTGGAAGCATACCTGGCACCAAAAAGCAGACTAGATAAACAACCATCCAATACGAGATATTTTCACATCACACTCTTAGCGCAAAATCTAGAAGGTTACAAAAATCTTACAAAACTCACTACCACTGCTCAGCTAGATGGATATTATTATAAACCAAGAATTGATTGGGAATTATTAACAAAACACGCAAACGGCCTCATTTGCTTATCTGGATGTCTTAAAGGTGAAATACCACAAACTATTATTCATAACAATGAACAAACTACTGCTCAAACTGTTGAAAAATATATAAAACTATTCGGCCAAGACAACTTTTATTTAGAAGTTCAACACCATCCAGGCATCCCCGAACAACAACAAGTAAACCAAATAATTTATCAACTCGCCAATACCTATAACCTTAAAACAGTCGCTACCAATGATGTACACTATTTGGAAAGTGAAGATGCTGAAGCACATGATACATTAATTTGTTTACAAACAAAAAGTAAAAAATTTGAAAAAAATCGAATGTCTTATTTACGAGACGATTTTTCTTTCCGTTCACCACAACGAATGAAACAAGATTTTCGTGATCATCCTGAAAGTATTGCCACTACACTAGAAATTGCTGAAAAGTGTGATTTAGAAATTTCAACTGGTCATTATCTATTGCCACGCTACGAATTACCTACGGGTATTACTGCTGAAAAAGAATTGTTAAAATTATGTGAGCTTGGCCTCAGTAAACGCTATTCGGGAAGAGAAACAGATCAAACTATTTTAGCGCGACTAGAATACGAACTTTCTATTATTAATAAAACTGGATTTGCTTCATATTTTTTAATTGTCCAAGATTTTGTAAATTGGGCAAAAAATAACAATATTATCGTCGGTCCTGGACGCGGGAGTGCTGCCGGCTCAATCGTGGCTTATTTAACCAATATTACCAACATAGATCCACTACAGTACGACTTATTATTTGAACGTTTTCTTAATCCTGATCGTATCTCAATGCCTGATATTGATCTTGATTTTGCAGATACAAGGCGAGACGAAGTAATTAGATATGTAGAAAATAAATATGGTCATGACCATGTAGCACAAATTATTACTTTTGGTACTATGGCAGCAAGAGTTGCTGTCAGAGATGTGGGAAGAGTTTTAGGTGTAGCGTATAGTTACTGCGATCAACTGGCAAAACTGATCCCTATGTTTACCACTTTGGATGAAGCCATTAAACTGGTACCCGAATTAAAAGAAAAATATGCCAATGATGATGACACACGAAATATTATTGATACTGCACGTAAACTTGAGGGCATCTCACGTCATACTTCCACCCATGCTTGTGGGGTGGTTATTACACCAGAACCATTAGTAAACTATCTCCCACTTCAATACGCTGCTTCAGAGGATAAAACAATTGTGACTCAATATTCCTTGCATGCGGTGGAAGATTTAGGACTTTTAAAAATGGACTTCTTAGGTCTCAAAAATCTTACCCTGATTGAGGCGGCAATTGAAATAATTGAAAAAATTTATAATAAAAAAATAGATGTTGAAAAAATACCCTTAAGTGATAAAAAAACATTTACTCTCTTACAATCTGGCGATACCACTGGCGTATTCCAACTTGAATCAAGTGGCATGCGTCGCTATCTGAAAGCCTTAAAACCTACTGAATTAGAAGATATTATTGCTATGGTATCTTTATATCGTCCTGGACCAATGGAATTTATTCAAGACTATATAGATGGAAAACATGGAAAGAAAAAAATCACCTACCTAGAAGCTCGACTAGAGCCAATTTTATCAAAAACCTATGGTATTGCGGTATATCAAGAACAAATTATGGAAATTGCGAGAGAGTTAGCTGGCTTTACCTATGCGGAAGCAGATGTATTACGCAAAGCAGTAGGTAAAAAAATAAAAGCGCTCCTTGATACGCAAGAGAAAAAAATGATTGAAGGAATGATTGCCCATACTATTTCAGAAAAAACTGCAAAAAAAATATGGGAGTTTATTTTACCTTTTGCACGGTATGGATTTAATCGCGCGCACGCTGCATGCTATGCCATGATTGCCTACCAAACTGCGTATCTAAAAGCAAATTACCCCACCGAATTTATGGCTGCACTCCTTACCTCAAATCAAAATAATCTTGATAGAATCTCCGTGGAAATTGATGAATGTAAAAAAATGAAAATTACCGTTCTCCCTCCTGATATCAATGAAAGTTATTCAACCTTTACTGTGGTTGCCAGTACTATCAATGACGTTTCACCGCGTATTCGCTTTGGTTTAAAAACTATAAAAAATATTGGACTCGGCGTGGTAAAAGCAATTATTAAAGAACGAAAAGAAAATGGTGCATATAAAAGTCTTGAAGACCTCCTGTATCGCGTGCACGATAAAGATTTAAACAAAAAATCTCTTGAATCACTTATTAAAACTGGCACGCTTGATAATTTGGGTGAACGAGGACAAATGTTAGCAAATCTTGATGCACTTTTACAATACAATAAATACGCAAAAAAAGATGATGGTTCCAAGCAAACAACACTTTTTGGTCTTACTAAACAACAAGCTCCAAAACTTAATATGAAGGATAATGAACCAACCCCCGAAAATATAAAACTTATTTGGGAAAAAGAATTACTCGGACTTTATATTACATCTCATCCCTTAAAAAGCCTAGCACCTTTTTTACAAAAAACTAATGTCAAAGAGATTCGTCAACTCACCACTTCTCTCAATCCACCAATCAGTATTGTTGGAGTCGTAGATAAGGTAAAACGAATTATTACCAGAAAAAATGAAAGTATGGTATTTGCGACTATGGAAGATTATACCGGTAGTGTAGAAGTTATAGTTTTCCCTTCCCTATACAAAACCACCCGAGACATTTGGCAAGAAGGCAATACTCTTTTAGTCAAAGGAAAAATTTCCAATAAGGATAATGAAATAAAAGTACTCGCGGAAGAGGCGCGTAAACTTGATCTTGAACAAATAAAACGAACATACGCTTCTACAACTTCAACTATGGCAATAAACCAGACTAAAATTGCGCAAACTTCACTACAAATTACTCATAAAAATAACCACGTCTATTTGGAATTACCAATTCGTACTAAACCAAATTTTATTGAAGAGTTAAAAAAAATATTTTATGCACATCCGGGCGAGTATAAAGTGTTAGTACTGGTAAAACAAAATAAAAAATTAAAGCAAATTGCCACCAATTTCTCAATTAGCTATAATGAAGCTGTGAGAAAAAAAATAGAATTAGTATACGCCGAATATAATGCCTAGACAAAAAAAAGTAGAACAACTAAAACCAGCAATTTCCAAAGTAAATCGTCAAATTACAGTTGGTTTTGTATTGGTTACTATGGCCCTCCTAGTTATTATCGCTTATTTTTCTTTATCAAAAGCGATAATTAATATCACCCCTGAACTTAGAGTTATTGAAAGCGAGTCAGAAGTACAAATACTACCAGCGGTTACATCCACGCTCACCAGCTCAAACATTTTACCAGGGATTGTGACCTCTACAGAAATTACTCTTACACAGACTTTTTCCCCAAGCGCGACTGAAACTAAAAATGAAAAAGCAAGTGGAAAGGTACAGATTATAAATAATTATTCACGCGCACAAACGCTCATTGCCACCACCCGCCTACTCTCAGCAAACAACATTTTATACCGCTTAACAGATACAATCACAGTACCAGCTGGTGGGAGCATATATACAGAAGCCCTAGCTGATCAACCTGGTGATACATATCAGCTAAGTTCTTCTACTCGTTTTACTATCCCTGGCCTTTGGGATGGACTACGCGAATATATTTATGCAGTTGCTACTGAACCATTGGAAAGACGTGCTATCAGCTCCAATGAAATCAAACCTGGGGACTTAGAACAAGCACTGACCAAATTACAAGCAGATGCTGAAATACAAGCGACACAACAAATTCCAAATTTAGCAGACTACTATGTAATGAGTGAAGGCGAACTAATCTCGTCAAGTAGTTCACGCGCAGTTGGTGATAAAACTACTTCTTTTGATTTTACTGTAAAAACTAAAATAAATTTGATTGCCTTTAAAAAAACAGATTTGGAAACTGTGGCTGTCAACAATTTAAAAGCTGATCTCACAGACACACAAACCTATGTTTCACATGACGCTCAAAGCTTATCTTATTCTTTAAAATCATTTGATCAAAAAAATCTTACCGCCAGTATCAATGTCAAATTAACAGGATCTGCGAGTACTGACTTGGCAAATAATTTCAATAAAAAAGACATTCTAGGACTTGCAAAAGACGATGTGATTAAATACTTTCAAGATAAACCTGGGATTAAAAAAGTAGAAGTAATATTTTCACCTGCCTGGGTTAAATCTGTACCACCACTAGAAGATCATGTGGAAATTAACATTAGTCAATAATTTCCAATCCAGAGAATATATTTGACATTTTGGCAATAAAAACTTACTATACAAACACCAGCATATAATGATAAAAATCCTTTATAAGAGAGAAAAAGTCCTAGGCTGAAAGCTTTTTCAAAGGCAAATTCTATCATTTACCAACTGGGTTTC
>Ga0172371_10006222_pt1 | contig 17431 bp, 15 predicted proteins | sample Lak12m_FD_114543 | JGI IMG/M metagenome (GOLD analysis project Ga0172371, IMG submission 114543) | Freshwater microbial communities from Kabuno Bay, South-Kivu, Congo - kab_022012_12m | ecosystem: Environmental > Aquatic > Freshwater > Lake | place: Democratic Republic of the Congo: South-Kivu...
CGGCTCCACGAAAGGATTCGGTGCCGCTGGCGCAGAAATTTTCCACTCTGGTGACAGGAATGAACGGCAACCGAAGAGTTGTGGACAGCGGCAAAGCGCTCTTGCCCACATTGACCTCTTCCAGGCACGTCCCCAGCCACGCGGCCTGAATCTCGCCCTTGTCCAATCCCGCGTCCTGGAGGCACTCAGTGAAGGCTTCCACCATCAATTCTTCCGCACCCACGTTCCAGCGCTCGCCGAATCGGGTGCAGCCCATGCCGATTATCGCAACTTTGTCTTTTATACCTGTGGCCATATTCGTTCCTCCTGCGTTCCCATCTTTTAAAACTTGAAAAGCTTTTCGATGAGTTGGGATTTCAGCAGGTCTCCCTCGATCTTCAATTTACCGGTGGTGTAGGCCACCATCGCCTTGAGTTTGCCGCTGATGAGGTCCACGAAATCCCCGTCGCCCATTATGATTGTGGTGGTGGGTTTCTGGTGAGATCCTTCGGCCACTGTGCAGGAACCTTCCTTCACGGTGACGTTCCACTGGCCGCCGCTGGGTCCGGTTATCTTGAACTGGAACACCACGTCCACGCCGGTCGCCTTGTCGGCCTGGAAAGCGCCGCAGATGCCGTCGAAGATGGCTTTGACGGTAAGGCCGCCTCCGGCATCAGGTTGACCGCCCGCCTCGGGAGAAAACGCTTTGAGCATGTCTCCAAGTGCTGCCGTGGCGTTGTACGCTTCCGTGGCCCCCTCCATCCTGATGATATCGTTCCAGTTCTTGGCAATATCTTCAGGCGTGGGCGGTGTCGAGCCGTCCCCGACCACCGACCCGGGGCCGGTGACTATCGCGGCCCGGTTGAAAGCTCCCATACCGGCGTTGAAAATCATCCCTGTCTCCTCGCAACCCTCGGAGCACAGGTAAAGCACCAGAGGCGCCACGGATTCCGGCTTGAGCTTTTCCTGGAGGTCCGGGGGCAGGATGTCCTCGGTAAGTCGCGTCGTTGCGACCGGAGCCACTGCGTTGATCCTTATGTCGTATTTCTCACCTTCGAGTTTCAGGGTGTTCATGAAGCCCACAAGGCCCATCTTGGCCGCTGAATAGTTCGTCTGGCCGAAGTTTCCGTAAAGCCCTACGGCCGAAGTCGTGACTATGATCCTGCCGTAGCCCTGCTCGCGCATCTTCACAAAGGCAGGCCGGGAAACGTTATACGCGCCGCCGAGATGCACCGACATGACAGCGCCCCATTCCTGAGGTTCCATCTTGGCAAGGGTCCGATCCCGGAGGATGCCGGCGTTGTTTATAAGGACGTCAATCCTGCCGAATGCCTCTACGGCCCTGTCTACTATTGCCGCGCCTCCTTCCGGCGTGGAAACGGAATCGTAACACGCCACAGCTTCTCCGCCGGCGGCCTTGATCTCTTCCACGACCTTATCCGCCGGGTTGGCCGAGCCTCCACCTGATCCGTCCCTGGCGCCACCCAGGTCGTTAACGAGGACTCTCGCCCCGCGCTTTGCCAGTTCCAGAGCGTAGATCCGGCCCAGGCCCCCGCCTGCTCCGGTAACCACCGCCACCTTGCCGTCGAAGCGGATCTCGGCTCCTTTCTTCTCGGGCTCAGCCTCTCGAGGCAGCGGGACGGCCTTCCAGAAATATCCCGTAAAGCCCCGGCCCTTGTCGGTAAAACGCTTCCTGAAGGAAAGTTCCACAGGCTGCCCAACCTTCACATCTCCAAGTTCGCAATCGGTGAAGTCAGCCATGAACCGGCCGCCACCTTGGAACTGCACCATGCCGTATATCGCGGGAGGATCGAGAGACACTGCCAGCAGATCCCCCGTGAAACTCTTTACCACCGCGGGCACGTCCGCAAACTCGTAATCCTCCTGAGTGCCCACTGCACCGCAGTCAGGATTCACACATATGTCCATCCTGGGATACTGCGGAGTTCCGCACTTCGTGCACTTTCCGCCAACCATTCCCAGGAGCATCTTACGGTTGCGCCAAAGCACGGTCATGGCCGTTTGAGAAGGGAACTCCGCACGGATACCCATCTCGGTCTGGATCAGTTCTCTGAATCTAAGAAATTTCGTGTAATTGTCCGTGGTTTGTTTGTTGGCGAGCGATCCGGAGATTCCTTTCCGAGAAGGAAGATCCAGGATTTTGTCGGTCACTTGGAAGTAAAGGGCATCGCAACCCTGACCAAACCCTGCAAGGAGTATTCTGTCCCCGGGCTTGGCATTCTCCAGGGTCTGAGCAAACATAACCAGAGGATGTGCTGCGCCTGTCTCCCCGCAGACCTCGTGCATGTTTTCCGCGACCTTTTCAGCCGAGGCCCCCAATTTTCGGGCGATGGCACGATGCTCAGCCTTGAAGAAGCACGGGAAAACGAACTTGTCCACATCGTCCATGGAAATGGACAGCTTGTTGAAGAGTCCTGTCACCGCCTCGGGTATGATCTTGGAGTAGCCCTCGTCGCGGACCCATCGTTCCTCCCACATGTAATCGTAACGGTTCCCCTCACCTCGATAGTGGTCCACAAAGTCGCAGGAAACAGAGTGGCAGCCCTTGAATTCCGCGATGACGTCCGAGTTTCCCACCAGCAGAGCAGCTGCGCCGTCGCCGAACCACATCTCGTAGAAATAGGCCGCCTTGGCCTCCCGCTTATCCGCTGCGGCCACAAGAATGGAGCCTACGTCTCCTTTGCCGACTATGGAAAGGGCCGTGATGAGCCCGGTGGTGCCCGATCGCAGCGATGACGTGAAATCCTGCGCGACCATGTCGTCCCTCAAATTGAGGGCAGTCTTGACTACTCCCGCATTCGAGCGATCTTGAAAAGGCAGAGTGGTCGAGCATAGATAGAGCCCATCCACCGCTTTCTTGTCCCTTCCCTTGAGACAATCCCTGGCAGCGGCAACCGCCATAGTGACACAGTCTTCGTCCCAGTTGCAGAAGGAGCGTTCGCCCTGCGCCACAAGAATAGTTGCCGGAGCGAACCAGCCCATGTTCTGAAAGATGCTCATGCGGTTGAGCCGCAGTCTGGGAATGTATCCGCCGTATGAAGTAATACCGATCATTGCCGGCTCTCCTCTCATGAATCAGAACTTGAACAGCTTTTCTATGAGCTGGGATTTCATAATGTCTCCCTGGATTTTGAGCTTACCGCCGGTGAAAGCCTGCATTGCGTTTAGCTTCCCGGTGACCAGGGCCAGAAAATCAGTGTCGGACATCATAATGGTCGTTGTCGGCGATGGATGGACTCCTTCTTTGACTTCGCAGTTCTGATCCTTGATGACCACCTGCCAATCGCCTCCGCCGGCGCCGGAAATCGTGTACTGGAAGACCACATCCAGGCCCGCGGCCTTGTCCTTGCGAAACGCCCCCGGCATCCCTCCGAACACTGCCTTGACGGTTATTCCACTCGCGGGTTGTGTCTTTTGTTCACCTTTGGGAGCCGCGAGCTCCAGAATGGCGCCCAGAGCTGCGGTCGCGCTTTCGAATTCAGCTGCGCCTTTGAGGGAAACGATCTTCTCGATATTCGCGGAAACGTCCTCAGGGGTGGGGATCTCCTTGCCGCCGCCCAGAAGCACCCCTGTCCCGGTGTGAAACGCCGCGCGACTGTAATGACCCATTCCTGCATTGTATATTCCGCCGTTGGACGCGCACTGTTCGGAGCAAAGGTACAAGACCAGCGGAGCCACAAACTCAGGCTTGAGCTTCAGCTGCAGATCCGGAGGAAGTATGTCCTCCGTCAGCCTTGTGGTCGCGACGGGTGCCACAGCGTTTACCTTTATGTTGTGCTTTTCTCCCTCCAGCTTGAGCGTGTTCATGAAGCCCACGAGGGCCAGCTTTGCCGCAGAGTAGTTTGTCTGGCCGAAGTTTCCGTAAAGTCCTGCTGCGGATGTTGTCACTATTATCCGGCCGTAACCTTGCTCCCTCATTTTGAGGTACGCGGGGCGCGTCACATTGAACGCTCCGTTCAAGTGAACAGCCATCACCGCATCCCATTCTCCGGGCTCCATTTTTGCGAAGGTCTTGTCTCGCAGAATTCCCGCGTTGTTGATCAGAACGTCCACCCTGCCGAAGGCCGCCAAGGCTCTGTCTATAATGGCTTCACCGCCTTGGGGTGTGGCCACGGAGTCGTAGCTGGCTACAGCCTCACCGCCCAGACCGCGGATTTCCTCCACGACGTGATCGGCCGGCGTGCTCGAGCCCCCGCCGGAGCCATCCCTTGGGCCACCGAGGTCGTTCACCACGACCTTTGCTCCCCTCTTTGCCAATTCAAGGGCGTATATGCGTCCGAGGCCCGCTCCCGCTCCCGTTACCACGGCAACACGACCGTCGTAGCGGATACCGCCCATCTTCGAGCGTTTTTCCAACTCTTCGCGGCCGCACCATTCCACAATCCCGCGGTCAATGACGACTTCGCCGTTTTCAGCATTGATGGTCCTGAAGAGGGCCTTGCCTTCCTCAAGCTTCCAAATCTGGGTCTTAACAGGAATGCCCGGGTAGAGCGTCTTGGAGAAGCGATTGCGGAATCTGGTCATCCGCTCGGGCTCGCCTGGAAAGAGGTGCTTGATCGCGGCCCGGCACGCGAAGCCGTGTGTGCAAAGTCCGTGCATGATAGGCTTCTCGAAGCCGCTGGCACGGGCGAATTCAGGGTCAACGTGGAGCACGAATATGTCGCCGCTCAGACGATAAATTAGCGGCTGATCGGATGATGGAGTCGCTGCCTCCTCAAAGTCCGGAGGGCGATCCGGGAACTCCACGGGCTCCTTGGGCGAATCCGGGCCGCCAAAGCCGCCATCGCGGCGGCAGAAGACAGTGCATATGTTGGTGAAAAGCTTCCGGCCGTCGGAATGGTACGTTTCGGCTTCAGCGACCACCAGGGCCCCTTTGTCTGCACCCTTGTCGTACATGTTGGTGATCGCACCCTCGGTGCTGATCGTCCCTTCAGGCGGAATCGGACTGTGAAAGATGATGTCCTGCTCGCCGTGCAAAATGCCGGTAAGGTCCGCGCCTGAACTCAGCCCCACCTCCGCGAGAAAATCAAATATCGCGGCTATGGAGAAGCTGGGGATAACCTTCAGCTTGGTCTCGTAACAGTATTCCAGCTCATCGAATCCCGCACCCACGCCCAGCGCATAAAGGACCACGTCCTTCCAGTCGTACTTCCTGGTTACGGGGCCGATCTTCCTGCCTATGCTGTCCAGGTTGAGGGCCATAGAGTCTCCTCCGTTGTTTAGCTCTGAATGGATAGCCTTTTCTTCGTGACCTGCGTTATGCGCTGTCGGTCCTTTGTCCGGCGAACGCAGGCAAAAGGATGAACTTGAGGGTTTCCTTCACCAGCGAGATGTACTCCTCTCTCCCTGACTTGATCAGAGACCGGAAGAAGTCTTCGCCCGAAACGAAGTTGTGGATGGAGTTCATCATAGCGAGGACTTGCATCCTCACCTTTTTGGGGACGTTCTTTTTGTCCTTGCACAGCCCCATGGATCTGGCAATGTCCGAAACGAATTCGGGGACTTGAAGATCCAGCATGGCCTCGTCCCTCGTTTTAGCGAAGTATCTGAGAAGGATAAGATTCGAGATCTCCGGGTGTTCGAACAGGTACGTGGTCATCGTGTCAATGGCGATCTCCATTCTGGTTGCCAGTGGCAGTCCGTGAATGACGGATTCGACCTCGGCCAGCTTGTTTCTCAGATCCTCGTTGATGTCGAGAACGACGGCCTCGTAAAGATCGCCTTTCTCTCCCCAGTGATAGTACAGCGTGGAGATATCTATACCGACGTTTTCCGCGATCATGCGGGTGGTGGCCCCGTGGAAGCCGTATTCGCCGAAGATACGTCGGGCCGTGGCCAGGATTTTGGCTTTCATGGAGTCGGGGTCTTTGCGGGCCTTTTCGAGGGGAGTGGCCATGGGTTATTCCATCGTATTATTCCATCATTTGATGGAATCATTGCCCAAGTCATTCCCCAAGTCAAGAAAAACCCTCTACGGAAGCGGTACCGAAAGATAATAGCTAGAGATTTTCGAGGTAGTGCTGTGCGCTGTACGCGGCCACCGCGCCGTCGCCGACCGCTGTAGAGATCTGCCGCAAAATCTTGGATCGGATGTCTCCGGCGGCAAAAATACCGGGCTTGGAGCATGACATCCGGTCATCGGTGATGACGAACCCGCGCTCGTCGGTGGTCACAACATCCCGGAAACCTTCGGAATTGGGATGGAGCCCCACATAGAAGAAGACCCCGCCCACGGGCAGCGCGTGTTCCGACCCGTCCACCACAGACCGCGTCCTCAGGGATTTGACCTCCCGGTCGCCCTCGACTGCGACGGGGATTAGGTTCCAGTGAATCTCGAGCTTTGGTTCGGCAAAGGCCCTTTCCTGAATGTGCTTCACAGCGCGGAGCCTTTCCCGCCTGTGCACGAGATGCACCCTGGACGCAAACCGGGTCAGATAGATTGCTTCTTCAACCGCGGAATCGCCGCCGCCCACCACTGCCACTTCCAGGTCTCGGAAGAAAGGGCCGTCGCAAACCGCGCAGTAACTGACACCCCTGCCGGCCAGTTCCAGTTCTCCTGGAATGCCCAGCTTCACGGGGGATGCTCCGGTGGCTAGTATCAAGGCTCTACAGGTGAGGCTCTTGCCGGATTCCACGTCCAGGGTGAAGCCCTTTTCGGTCGCGGCCACACTTCTTATTTCTTCGACGAGAATCTCGAGGCCGAATTTCCTGGCCTGGGCTTCCATCTTTTGGGCGAGATCCACGCCGAGAACCGGTTCTTCGAAGCCCGGATAATTGTCCACCATTTCTGTGGCGGCCATTTGGCCTCCCGTGAGTCCCCTTTCAATGAGCACCACCGGGATACGCGACCGCGCGGCGTACATTCCGGCCGTGAGGCCGGCCGGACCGCCACCTAGAATGGCCAGATCAGTGTCCATGCTACGAGGCTCTGTCGAGGAGTTCCTTGATCCGGCTCTTGGCGACCGCTCCCACGATCTGGTCAACCGGCTGCCCGTTCTTGAACAGCATCAGAGTCGGAATGCCGCGGATGCCGTACTTGGAAGCAGTCTCTTTGTTGTCGTCAACATTGAGTTTTGCAACCCTCACCTTTCCGGCATATTCAGCAGCCAGTTCTTCCACCACCGGTCCCACGGTTCGGCAAGGCCCGCACCACGGCGCCCAGAAATCCACCAGTGCCGGGAGATCCGATTGAAGAACCGTCTGCTCGAAATCCGCGTCGGTAACATGGTGAAGATGATCTGACATTTGAAAACTCCTCTCTAATCAGACATTTTCTTTTCTACAATGGGTTCTGAGGAAGTTCCTCAAGCTTTCTCTCACATCGTCGGGAATTTGGGCCGTCAGCCCCTTGCCGCAGACCAGGACGGTGGTCTTTAGCGATTCGTACATCAGAGCGCAAGGCGAACACCTATCGAGGTGCTCCTCAATGAGTCTGCAACAATCCTCGTCCATCTGTCCGTCAAGATAATCGGACAGACAGTCGCAGAAATCCTTGCACGATTTCATTTCTGTCATAGCGCTCTCCGATGCTCCGAGAGATTCTTGTCCTTGTAATATGAAGAGAGTGCCTCCCTGACGGCGTTCCTGGCCCTGTGCAAACGTGACTTTACCGCGGCCACCGAGGTGTCCATAATTTTGGAGACCTCTTCTATGGAGAAACCCTCGACGTCTCTGAGTACGATGACGGACCGGTATAGGATCGGTAGACCGTCAATGGCTTCTTCGATCTTTCGGCGGCCCTCCGAGGAAAGAAGTATGTCCAGGGGGGTGCTGAGAAATTCAGGAGACGCTGGAACGAAATCGCTGTTCCTGGTGTTTTCGATCTGATCGTCGTATTCCACGCTTTCCGGCCGGTTCTTCCTTAGGTACATGAGGCACGTGTTTGTGGCTATACGGAACAGCCACGTTGAGAAGGACGATGCTCCGGTAAATCCACTCAATCCCCTGTAGGCATTGAGAAAAGTCTCCTGCAACAGGTCCTGGGCTTGCTGTCTGTCCTGAACCATTTTTATAATGTGCCGGAACACACGGGCTTGGTACTTTTCCACCAAGTGTTCGAAAGCGTCGTAGTCGCCATCCAGCACTCTCTTTATAATAGCCCGCTCGTCGCTCATTTCGGTCCTTTTGTTTTAGATGCCTACAAAGAAGGAAGGATTCATATATTCATACATCACTCTCTTAGATAGTCTTGATTTATTCACCCTGTCAAGGGGTAAAGCCTCGGGAATCACGGCAGGCGGGCTCAGGTTTCCATGAATGCTCGTCCGAGCAGTGGGCTTTTCGGGTTCTTCCCACCGCCACTTCCACAGGGCGGAGAACAGAGTGAGGGTTTGTCACTTAACCGGGAAACGTTGTCAGGCGGTAGGAAAATGGGAGAGAGTAGGCTTGAGGTCTGCCAGAAGACCTTGCCGCCTCTCCCTCTTATATTCCCTCCAAAAGCCTTTGGTCCAGTCCAAGGAGGGAAGACGTTTTTCTTCTGACTATCTTTTCATGATGTCCTGTTTGGTAAGGTTCATTATTCTGACGGCCATCAGGTCATTGCCCTTCTTGGTATAGGCTATCCTGAGCACATCACCGGGGACCGGGGTTATTCCGATAAGGGCGTCGGCCACATTGAACGTCAGTTGCTTTCCTGTTGGCTTGCCGTGTTTATTCTCCTTGGAGAAGTCACGATCGTACTCATCTATGGTTACGAGTTTCTTACCCTCGTCGAAGTTGACGCATTTTCCGTGGGCAACATCCGCCGCCATGACCGGGACCGATAGACCCAGCACAAGGAGCAGAGCCACCAAATAGCTCAGTATTCTTATCTTCATGGAGTTTCTCCTTCAGTGTCCAGTATCAGGCCCGCGATTAAGCGGCTAGTTTGTCCGCGGCCTTCTTCTCTCTCAGCTCGTTGGACGCACCCTTGAACATGATCCCGCAGATGTAGACGCAGATGGCTCCCACCGCACCCAGAATGGTCACGGTAGCGGCCGCATCAAACTTGAACTGCTTCATTATGATCGAGGCCATACAGGCCACAACAGCCAAACCGAAGGCTATGCGGATGCCATAACCCTTGGCGTACTTGGTGGCCACGGTTCCGATCTGAGCGCCGATTGCAGCACCGAACAGCATGACGAACACTGCCCAGATCTCGATGCGGCCCTTCACGCCGTAGGTGAACGTTCCGTAAAGGCCTGAGATCATGACCTCGAACAGGTCGGTTCCAACCGCTATGTGAGTGGGACAGCCGATCAAGTAAACGAGTGCGGGCATGCGGAGCAGACCGCCGCCGATACCCAGGAAGCCCGCCAGCACGCCGGTAACAAAACTGACGAAGATTGGCAGCCAAGCTGAGCAGTAAATTCCCGCCTGATGGAAGTGCATCATGGGAGGGATCTTGATCTTGTGCAGGGTCTTATACCAAGTGAAACCGACAGCGCCGTGCTCGTCCACGATGCCGGCCTTCTTCTTCCGCGTGGCTTTGTAGTAGTCGGAAAATACCATTAGGGCGATCAGGGCCAGGACACCCACATAAACCCAGCGAACCACCGGGCCGATTCGACCGATACTTTCCAGCCACATGACTATCTGGGCGCCGCACTCGATTCCTACGACGGTGCCGACCACCATTGTAATTCCCAGTTTGTAATCCACGTTTCCGAACTTGGAATGCCTGAACGTTGACACCATTGACTTGCCGGCGATATGCGCGATGTCGGTTCCGATTGCAAAGGCCATCGGGAATCCGAGTATGTTCAAGCCCGGGGTCACCATCCACGCGCCGCCCATTCCGAAGAAGCCGCCGATGACCCCAACCGAGAATCCTATCAGCAGCAGGCCCGGCCAGAATATGTCAATTCCGGCGATGGGCATGTACATGTACATCCACTCCATATTCGTAACCTCCTCGTCCGGTCTCCTGAATTAGTGCTCCACAATGGTTCTCTTTGTGAGGTCCAGGCCGGTGTGTCTCATGAGCCGGTCCGTGATGAAGCCGAGGCTTACGCCCAGAAAGCCTGTGAGGATCGTGCACCAGACTCCGAACATGAAGGGGTCGGTGTTGTAGTAATCAATCCACCACTTGGCGATGTTGGAGTCCGTAGCCCTGGGGTCGGACACAACGATCAGTGCCGTAGCTTTTCCTCCTGCGGCCATCACCACATCCGGCAGGAGCAGGCAGGCCCCTCCGCAGAGGAGCATCAGCAGATAACGAAATCTAATCATTCTCTGAAACCTCCTTGCTGATTTACACAGTCTCGCGACTTTGTTGCTTGATAAGTTCGCATAGTTGGTTGCAACCCCTGTGCCAATCGCCGCGGATTGCCCACGGCCCTGTTTCAATGCACCAAGGAAGACGGGGCCGCCGACCGCGACCCCGCGGGGAGCCGCGATCAGGCTTGTTTGATGTCGGTTTTTTTTACAGGGTGTAAAGGGTCCGGCTCATCTGCCGGCAGCACGCGAAGTACACGGACCTGGGGTTGCTCTCTTACCCAGTCGCGTTCCGGCATGTGCGGCGGCAAAGGCTGTCTATAGTGGTACACACATTCGCGCATGAGCCCGGAGATGCACCATGCCGTTCCCTCCGAACAAGGGCACGCTTATTGCTTCTCAACCGCGGGACTGCTAATCTGGATTCGGCGGCTCTTCCTCTGCAAATCAACTGACGGTGATGCCGTGGCTATGGCAGGCGTGGTCTCCAAACTGCTCGACAAAATCAAAGTCTGGAGGTACGGCTCGGATCCCGCATCCAGAGAGCGCGTGGCCCGGCTTTTCAGGTTCAAGTATGCGTGTTTCAAGGATCTTCTGGCGTCAAATGCGGAACTGCTCAATATAATAACGGATTTTGAACAGAAGCTCCGGGGGCAGGATGTCTTCGGCATGTCCTACGTACGCTCTCAAGCCACCCGAGCCGTTTTCCACACTCTCCGCATGGTCAAGAGCCTAGATGACCTTTCCGGACACAAGTATCCGCTGCTCTTCGGGGTCCTGGAAGCGATCAACCTGGCCATTGAGGAGGAATTGGGAAAAAGGAAAGAGCTGCCGCTCTCGGAATGGGTCCTCCCATATTCGAGGATAACGAGGGAAATGGTGGACTGGGTGGGCGGCAAGAACGCGAATTTGGGCGAGTTGCGAAACAGGGCAGGGCTACCCATCCCGGAGGGCTTCGCTGTAACGACACGCGCGTACGAGTATTTTTTGGAGCAGAACGACCTGGTGGACGAGATCAACAGAACAAAAATGAATCTGAACCCCAACGACCCCCAGGCGCTCAACAAAGTTAGCGAAGATATCCAGAGGCTCATCATAACGGCCGAGGTCCCGGCGGAATTGCAGGAGGCCATCCTCAACGCATACGACGAAATTGCCGAGATCATCAGCAAAGGCTCAGCGAAAACAGGGGTGACGCCCACGGTGGCCCTTCGCAGCAGCGCAATCGGCGAGGACAGCGAACTGTCGTATGCAGGCCAGTACCTCTCCGTGCTCAATGTGCCCAACGACCGTATTATCGAGACATACAAGATTGTGCTGGCCAGCCTCTACACACCCAGGGCGGTCTCGTATCGGCTCAACAAGGGGATGCGGGACGAAGACATAGCCATGAGTGTGGCCTGCATAGAGATGGTGGAATCCGTGGCCAGCGGCGTGACCTATTCCAGGCATCCTTTCAGAGTCCTGGAAGACACTGTTCTTATAACCGGCGTCTGGGGTCTCGGCCCATACGCGGTGGACGGCGTTGTTACGCCGGACAGTTATGTTGTCTCCAAAGACGGCCGGTTCAGGATCATGGAGACTTCGATCTCTCGCAAGGAGGTTCAGCTCGTAACAAATCCCGGGGGTGGGCTGACGGAAGTGCCCGTTCCCGCCGACAAGCAGCAAAGCCCGTGCCTGTCACCGGAACAGGTTGAGCTTCTGGCCCGCTACGCGGTAGAGCTTGAACAACACTACAAGTACCCCCAGGACATAGAATGGGCAGTGGACAGGAACGGAAGGCTGCTGATTCTTCAGACCAGACCCTTGCACTTGGAGGAACTGGAAAGGACCGGTCCCAAGTCATTCCCGCGGGTCGAGGGATATCCGCTCCTGGTGGAAGGCGGGGCCATAGCTTTTCCTGGAGTCGGGTACGGTCCGGCGTATCACGTCCGTTCCGACGACGACCTTATGGGTTTCCCCGAGGGTGCGGTTCTGGTGGCAAGGCATTCCACCCCTCAGTTCGTAGTGGTGATGCGCAAGGCCCAGGGAATAGTAACCGACGCGGGCAGCGTAACGGGGCACATGGCTTCATTGGCGAGAGAATTCGGTATTCCCACGGTGCTGGACGCGAAGGTGGCCACTTCAGTGATACCGCAGGGTATGGACGTGACGGTGGACGCGTATTCGGGGAGGGTTTATCAGGGCAAGGTGCCTGAATTGACCGCGCTGCAACGGACCAGAGAATCGGCCATGAAGGACACGCCCGTATTTCAGACCCTGCGCCGCGTTGCGGATTCTATAGTGCCGCTGTTTCTGGTGGATCCCACGGCGGCTAATTTCAGGCCTGAAGAATGCAAGACCATCCACGATATCATGCGATTCGTGCACGAGCTTTCCTACAGGGAAATGTTCAAGATCTCCGACACCCTTTCAGGCACGGAAGGAAGCGGATCTCTCAAGTTGATCACACCTGTTCCTCTGGACCTCTATATTATTGATCTTGGAGGCGGGCTCAAGAATCTGTCTGCGTTTTCCAGGAACGCGTATGTAGAAAACATCATGTCTATCCCTCTCCTAGCTTTGCTCAAAGGGATGCTTCACGAGGATCTGAGGTATCAGGGACCGAGGCCAATAGACCTCGGAGGCTTCTTCTCGGTCCTCAGGGAGCAGATGCTCTCTCCCAACAACATGGCGGAACGTTTCGGAGACCGTAGTTACGCGATCATTTCGGACTTTTACCTGAATTTCAGTTCCAGGATAGGATATCACTTCAGCGTGCTGGATTCTTACTGCAGTGAAGCGGTGAACAAGAACTACATCACCTTCGCTTTCAAGGGCGGCGCGGCCGATGAACTCAGAAGAAACCGAAGAGTCCGCTCGATTGCGGCCATCTTCGAAGCTATGAACTTCAGTGTGGAAGTCCAGGAGGACCGCCTTGACGCCCGGTTTTACAAGTATCCCATGGAAGAAATCCAGGATAAGCTGGACATGATTGGAAGACTGCTCCAGTTCACCCGGCAGATGGACATGCTCATGCAGAACGAGGCCAGTGTGCAGTTCGTTGCCCAGAGTTTCCTGGCAGGGAATTACAGCCTGGATGACGAGTTCTTCGCCGCGATGCAGGGACGGGGACAAGGATGACAGGTCATTCCGTTCCGGAGGATATTTGGTCCGGCAACGGTCCAGCCAGTTTTTTTCTGGCAATCTTGCGGTCGTAGGCTGCCTCGACTTTTTCCACCAGTTCTTCAATATTGTAGGGCTTGAGCATGTAATCGTAGGCGCCGAGCTTCATGATCTCTTTGGCCGTGTCCACCGACGCGTAACCCGTCATTATTATCACTTCAATCTCCGAGTTAATCTTTCGCACCTCGGCCAGGACGTCCACGCCACACATTTCGGGCATTCTGACATCTAGGATCAGCACGTCGTATGAGTTTTCTTTGAGTATTTCCAGAGCTTCCGGCCCGCTGCCGGCAGTGCGAACGTCGAATCCGCGGGCGGCGAGCAGTTTGCACATTGTGGTACGGAATCTTTCCTCGTCGTCAACGATCAGTATCCTGGGTTGTGTGGACATGCTGGTTCGCTCCTTTTGGCGGCCTCTTTATTGGGAGGTGTATGGTGAAATTCGTGCACTTTCCCACATCGCTGGAAACCGATATGTACCCCCCCAATCGTTCTACGATTCCGCGACATATCGCCAGGCCGAGGCCAGAGCCTTTCCCTTGCGGTTTGGTCGAGAAAAAGGGGGTAAAGATCCTGTTCAAATCCTCCTTGGATATGCCGCAGCCGGTATCCTCCACCGTTATGTGAGCGCAATCATTGTCCACCGTGGAGGCTATTCTGATGGTGCCGTCCCTTTCGATGGCGTGGGTCGCGTTCACGAGAAGATTCAAAATCACCTGCCTGAGAAGAGGCGGGTCGGTATAAACCAAAGGCATATTGGGGTACAGGTCTCTGACGACTTCTATGTTTCTGGCACGGACCTCCTTCTCAACCAGTGCCGCTATGTTTTCAACAAGGTCGTTCAAGTCAACGCCCTGGATGACGGGTTCCAAGTCCCGGGCCAGGCTGAGAAGCTTGTTGACAATTTCTTTGCACCTATCTACCTGACTGGTGATCTCTCGGAGAGATTCGTCACAATCAGCGGCTTCCTTGACTTCCCGGAGCGCACTGCTCTGGAGTATGTGCTGCATCCACTGGGCTTCCTGAGCGATAATTCCCAGAGGATTGTTTATCTCGTGGGCTATGCCGGCGGACAGCTCATCTACCGTGGAAAGCTTTTGCGCCCGCCGAAACTCCTCTTCCAAGAGGCGTCTCTGCTGGTTGGTCTTCTCGATCCGGTTCAGGAGGGCCTTTGTGTTGAAAAAAGACACCAGGGCCAATCCCAAGGCCAGCAAGGCGAAGATGAGCTCGTCCGCGAGCCACAGCACACAGCCCACCACGGAGATCAGCACCGTTGTAACATGCGGCTTCACGTCCTTGTAGGATATGCGATCAGGCGAATTGGACATCTATTACCGGCTGAACACAGGTGGGCTCCCACTATCTCGTCTCAGGGGCCTGATCTGATTCGGCGACGCGCATTCGCTCTTCTTCGATGACCTTTCTCTCGTACGCCTGGACCATCTGCTGGAGAAGGTCTGCAAACGGCACCGGCTTCATCACGTAGTTGTACGCTCCGAGCTGCAACCCCTTGATTCCGGATTCCACCGAGCCGTGTCCAGTGAGCATTATCACTTCCATGTGCGGTTTCTTCTTCTTCAGCTCACGGAGGGTCTCGATCCCGTCCATCCCCGGCATTTTCACATCCAGAATGCACACGTCGAACTCCTTGTCGTCCACGAGATCTATAGCCTCCTTGCCGCGATAAACGCCTTCGGCTTCAAGCCCTTTACTTCGCAGGCGACTAACAATGGTTTCGACAAAATCCACTTCGTCGTCCACTACCAGAACCCTGAATTTCTCTATGGGATTCTTTCCTCCGTCCTTTACTCTTAAGCGGCTTGGAGCCTGTTTGTTGCGGCCGCGGCTACGAGGCGGGCAGCAGGATGGTGAATGTTGTTCCTTTTCCGAGTTCGCTGGCCACCTGGATTTTCCCCCCAAGCTTTTCCACAATACTGTAGCTGATTGAGAGCCCGAGTCCTGTCCCTTCGCTGGCGCTCTTGGTGGAGAAGAACGGATCGAAGATCTTCGCCAGCATCTCCTTTGGTATGCCGGGTCCGGTGTCTGAGATCTCTACCGAAATCTCCCTCGCGGTACCGGGGACCCGACTGGTCTTGATTGTGATGCTGCCTGCTCTTCCCACCGCGTCAATAGCATTGTCTACAATGTTCAGGAAGACCTGTTGGAGTTGTGCCTGGTCGGTGTTTACCCGAGGAAGGTTCTCGTCGTAGATGGTTCTTATCTCTATTTCTCGGAATCTGGCCTCGTTTTCCAGGAACGTAAGGGTTTCGGCCATGACTTCATTGATATCCACGTGTTCCTGGGTGGGTTCCATTCGCCGGCCAAATCTGAGGAGACGATGGGTTATGGACCTGCATCTCTCTATGTGTCTGAGAATCTTCTTTATGCAGTTTTCGAATTCCTTGAAATGGGGGCTCTTCGATATGTCTTCCTCTTCCAGGAGGTCTTTCATCCACCCTGCCTGGTCGCCGATAATCTGCAAGGGGTTGTTGATCTCGTGCGCGACCCCCGCTGCCATCTTCCCCAGAGCCGCCATCTTGGAAGACTGTATCACGAGTTCGTCCGAAGAAGCCTTTTCGCATTCCACCCGGATCAGTTCCGAGGTCATGGATCTGGTGGTGAAAATGGTTCCCGCAATGACCAGCGCAATTCCTGCAACCATAATGAGCAACTCGATGTACCTGGCCTCGAAGAGCGGAGCCATCTCCTCCCTCGGGTCCTCCTTTATCACCAGGACCCATTTCGGGTTGGTGATCTGGCTCGTGGCAAAGAGGACCTCCTCGCCCTCGAAAACGATCATCTCTACGTTGGTGCCTACTGCCGAAGAGAAATCAGGGGTGGTAGGACGGCCAAGAAGGTGTCCGCTGAATCTGGGGGCCGTCTGCAGCACATTGCTCCTATTGACTATGAACGCGTCGCCCCTCTTTCCGATCTGGCCGGCCCGAACTACGCTGTCAATCACATCGGAATTGATGGTGGCCCTCAGAATCCACGTCTTGTGGCCTTCCCGCCTTGTGACGGCAATGATGAAGTGAGGTATCCTCCTGAAGCCCATGAATACGTCGCTTATGTAGATTCCCGAGGTCATCACTGCGTTGAACCAGTCCTCGTGGGCGTAATTCACCGATTTGAGCTTCTCATAATGGGGTCCCACGTACGCGAGATGATTTCCGTCCTGGTCTATCACACCGACGTCTATGTAGGACTTGGACCTGGCCTGCATCATGTTGAAGAGTCCGCTGAGGTAAGCTTCGTCGGTGAGCTTCTCAAGGGAGTGGCTGGTGGCCACGGTAATGAGTTGGGAGATCCTCTCGTCGAAGAAAAGCTCCAGTGCGCTGCGTCGGTTCTGGGCAAGAGTGCGAAGTGCCTCGGTAATCTTGCCGTGGTAAGCCTTGCTGAACTGATGGTATATCGTCACACCTAGAGCAAACAGAGGGATCAGAGAAAAGCACAGGGTCATGGTCACGATCTTGAGTCGGAGTTTCTGGTAATGGTCCAGCGTCATAATTTTCCTCCGGGAGCCGACGGGCCTCGCGACGGCTTCCCAGCCTCACTGTCAGGTTTCCCTACGTTGACTGCCTTCCTGTGGCAAGGTTGGACCGAATGATCGAATAGCGGCGTTTGCGTCCGGTTCAAGAATCTGTTTACCTGCCCGGGATGGAATGTGCAAGGGTAATTCGGGATCGTGACGCAGGCCGTATCGTCGTGACGTAAGTCATGAATTCGCTCCTTACGGGAGTTGAGCAATGACCATGCCAGCCGGCGCGGCAATTCCCTCCGTTTGTTCTCCGGCAACAGTCGCAGTTTCTTTGAGTGCGGCCAGTTAGGCGGAACCGGCCGACGGCATCCGGTGTCAGCATTTCTTACAGCCTGTAAAGCGGCAAACGAAACTGTCCGGTCGCAACGAATAATCAAGATGGCCATCTGTGGGGGGGGGCCGGCCGGTCAATGCTGTTGACTTAAGGATAAGGTCATGGATCAGATCCGTCGCCCCGACGAAAGTCGGGGTCCAGGAATCCGGCGGTACACGGGATTCACGGAACTGGATTCCGACTTCCGTCGGAATGAC
>Ga0172371_10006223_pt1 | contig 17426 bp, 17 predicted proteins | sample Lak12m_FD_114543 | JGI IMG/M metagenome (GOLD analysis project Ga0172371, IMG submission 114543) | Freshwater microbial communities from Kabuno Bay, South-Kivu, Congo - kab_022012_12m | ecosystem: Environmental > Aquatic > Freshwater > Lake | place: Democratic Republic of the Congo: South-Kivu...
ATTCAATTATATATATATATATAAATTTTTTTTTATAATATTATTAATATTTTAGAGCAATAAAGAGTTAAGTACACTCAAAGAATTAAAAGAACAACTTGAAAATAAAAATACTCCATAAATTTTAAAATTTATTTATCTTAGCATATTTTTATTTTTTTTAATTTTGGTCGTTATATCAATTTATCATCTCAGCTTTGTAGAAGTAAATGAAAGTAAAATTATTCTTAGCACAATTGGCATAAAATAGAATAATTAAATATTTGCATTGTTAGCGCTGATTAATTTTTCAATTAGAGAATACGTGCTTACTTTAAAGTAAAAGATTTTTTTTTTTTTTTTTTTTTTTTTTTTTTCAATTTTTTTAAAATAAGGGTTTGCGTTTGCGTTTGCGTTTTTTTTTTTTTTTGGATTTTTCCTCGCGCGTGCGCTGTCTAGATCTTAAACATTCTTTACTACAACGCTACTCTTTTTTTTCTTCTCTTTCTTTTCTCTCTTTTCTTTCTTTCTTTGTACCATTACATGCAGTGCTGTGAGCATTGCTATGAGCATTAATTAGTTGGATTGCAATGAGTTATATTTTTTAAAAAAAATCAAATTTTGGGTTTTTTATTATGTGTATTGCATAATGTATTACGATAAGCAATACGCATAGCATTGCGATAAGCAATACATTAAAACAAGAAAATTGTCAATAATGTGTTAATAACGTTGTAAGTAATTGGCAGCCACCTATATTAACAATTTGTTTTATGTTTTTTTTTTGCTTTTGTGTTTTTTGCGTTTTACATTTGCTGTTTTATTTAAAAAGGCATGGCAATAAAAAGCCCATTTTCGTTTTTTCGTTCAAAAAGTTTGGTTGAAAGGCCGGTCATGCTGACCGATGGGAGCGACAAATTTTATACCTACATGCCCAACTGGGGCACGTACCGTGATTGCCGGTCGCTTTTCGGCCAGGCATGGGCGTACAACAACTGCCCGGCCGTCAATGCCGTGATAAACAAAAAGGTAAGTGCGTTGACAAAGGCCAGGTGGAGCATAATGAACGAAAAAAAAGACATCGTTTCTGGCAAAAACCTTGGCGTACTGCCCGCTTTGATAAAAAAACCGAACCCTTTGCAGACCTGGGGGGAATTTGTCGCCCAGGCAAAAATCTATGAGCAGGTTTTTGGCGAAGTCTTTATAATTCCCGTAATGCCAGAGTGGTCCACGGACCCGGTTTCAATAGCCGCCCTGTGGGTAGTGCCAAATTGGTCAATAAAAGAAAACATCACCGGAAAACTGTTCGCCCAAACGCTTTCTGAAAAAATAATCGAAAGCTATACGGTCACCTTCAACAACGAACCGTTTGTCGTAAAACCGGAAAAAATGCTCCGCATCCGGGACATTGGCTCAAACGTTACGGACGACATCGAAAAAATACTGCACGGGCAAAGCAGGCTGTACCCTTTGACAAACCCGGTCAGCAACATTGTCGCGGCCTATGAGGCAAGAAACACCATGATCGTAAGAAAAGGCGCACTTGGCATCCTTTCAAACGATTCAAAGGACGTGGGCGGCACCATCCCGATCAGGCCCGCCGACAAAGAACAGCTCCAAAAAGATTTCCAACGCTACGGCCTTACAAAAGAACAATACCAGGTTATCGTCACAAACGCATCGCTTCGTTGGCAAACCATGACGTTCCCAACAAAAGAACTTATGCTGTTTGAAGAAATAGAAGACGACACCCGACAGATAGCAGACGCATACGACATCCCAATGCACCTTTTCGGATTTAAAAAAGGCACGACATACGCAAACATGAACGAAGCAAAAAAATCGTTCTACGACGACACAATCATACCAGAGGCCGAAAACTTTGCAAACGCAATCGCAACCTTCTGCGGGCTGCCAGAAGAACTTAGCCTCGTGCCAGACTACCGCCACCTTGAAGTATTCCAAAAATCACAAAAAGACAACGCCGAAATAAAAAGGATACTCTGCGAGGCATACAAAATACCGTTCGAGAAAAAAGTCGTAACAATGGAAGAATGGCGCAGCGCGCTCGACCTGGACCCGGACAACTTCTACGGGAACACGTTTTACGTCCCGCCAGTTACCAATTACATCGAAACCCCACAAGACCTATCTCAAAATGACAACTGAACAAATAAAACAAAAAAAAGGCGCAAGGCCAGTGTATTTTAAAGGGCTTGGGCTCGAAGGCTTCGACATAAACCTCAACAAAAGGGAAGTGACAATGGCATGGAACGCCTTTGGGGCCAAAGACGACGACAAAGACATAATACTAAAGGGCGCATTCTCAAAATCAATATCAGAACGGGGCCCAGGGTCCAGCACATACCGTAAAATAGCATACCTTAAATTCCACAACTACTCGCTCCCAATAGGCCCAGTAAAAAAAATATGGGAAGACGACCGTTACCTTGTCGCAACAGCTGTCATAGACCCGACACCAGAGGGGGACCAGTCCGTCGTCCAATACCAAACAGGGACCCTCAACCAACACTCAATCGGGTATAGGTACATCTGGGACAAAGGACAATACAGCGAAAACGACGATGCGTTTATATGGAAGGAAATTGACCTTTGGGAAGGTTCCGCAGTCGTCTCGGGCGCCAACGAAAATACCCCGCTGCTCGAAATGCACGGCCTCTCCAAAGAAGGACGAATAACAGAAGCAATGGACAGCCTCGAAAAACTTTTAAAAAACATAGAAATCAAAAACCAATACGAACTTAGAAAAAACATATCAATGCTGTTGGCACTCTCCAATTCCAAAGAGCCGGGAAAACCACTCGAAAGAAAAAAAGAGCCGCAAACAGAAACGATAGATTACGCAATGGTCGCACTGGCCATAAGCAACTCAAACAAAAGCAAATAAAAACCAAAAAAATGAAAAAATTGATAGTTTTCCTCGCAATGGCAGTCCTCTCCCTGCCAATCATGGCACAGATAACGACCATCGCCATTGCTTCCGGGGCAAAAGGGGTGGACAGCCTCTATGGCGCACAGACAAAATACTACTACGTTAAATTGTCCGGGACCTTTGCCACAGTAGCATCAAACCCGATCACAAATTACCAAATCTATGCAATCCAGGCATCAACGTTGCGAAGTGCAGCGCCCACCGGAACCGATTCATGCCAGATAACATTTGAAGTTTCGTTGGACAACACAAACTGGTTCAAGTTCACCGGAACAGTCCCAAAAGTTACAGGGGGCGCAGTATATACAACGGTCCCCGACATGGTGACCACGACCACAAACGGCGCGGCACTGTTCGTGCCCTCAAACTGCTACTACCCATACGCACGCGTTAAATTCCAACACTACGTGGCCACTACGTCAATGTACCCCGTTTGCAAAATCATGCTCAAAAAACTTTAACTAACCTAAAAACCCAAAAAACAATGGCAACAACAATAAACGGGATCACATTGGAAGGCAAAGAAGAAGCCCTCTACAACGTAATCCAGGCATCAATAGCATCTGAAATAGAAAAACACGTCAAAGGCAAAGTGTCAGAAGACGTAATGCTCAAAAACATTAACGAAGCACTCGCAAAGTTCGCCCCAAACCTAAAGGACAACGAAGACCTCGCAAAACTCCAGAAAAAACTCGACGACCAAATAGCGGCCATTAATGCAATGGGGATCGAAATGAAATCCATGTCCGAAAAAAGCGGCGGCAAGAAAACCCCCACCATCGCAGAACAGATCAAAGCACACAAAGAAGCAAACAAAGGGCTATGGGAAAAAATGAAGACGCCCGGTGCGCCCTGGATGGAAATCGAACTCGCCCCGGAAACAAAATCGGCAGGGACAATGCTCGAATCAACAAACATCGGGGCCGGAACCTATTTCCCGGCAGTGTCAATGGAGCCAGGAATCGTTGACCTCGTCCGCCAACGCCCGACAATGTTGCAGTACATGAACTACGCACAATCAAATTCCCGCATGATCGTATGGGTCGAAAAAACAAACCCGGACGGAAACGCCGCATGGACTGCCGAAGGTGCGCTTAAACCGTTGATCGACTATGAATATGTTACAGTTACCTCTACGGTAAAAAAAGTCGCGGACAGGATCAAGGTTTCCACAGAAATGCTCGACGACGTTGAAGGCATCGCAGGCGACATCCGCAACGAACTTAAATACAAAGTTGACATGGTCGTTGACAATTCTGTCATCGCAGGCGACGGGACAAGCGATTCTATCTATGGGGTTACATATTGGGCATCGCTCTACGCAACTACCACAATCAAGACGGCCACGCCAAACAACAAAGACGCAATTTTGGCAGGGCTTACACAAATCAGGAACCTGTTCTTTGAACCAAACTTTGTGTTTGTCAACCCAACAGACATGGTAAACATGGAACTCGAAAAAAGCACCGACGGCCATTATATTATCCCGCCTTTTGCCACGGCCGACGGCAAAACAATTTCAGGGGTAAGGGTGGTCGAAACACCTGCAATCACACAGGGATATGTCCTTATGGGCGACTTTACAAAAGTAAAGGTACGCGAAATCGGCGGTTTTAAAGTCCTTATCGGGTGGTCAAACGACGACTTCGACAAAAACCTGGTCACAATGGTCGGGGAACGCCGCCTCCACCTTTTCATCGCAACCAACGACAGCGCAGGGTTTGTCTATGATACCCTCGCCAACATAAAAAGCGCAATCACGCTCGAATAAACGGGCATTGACAAACATTAAAAATAACCAGACATGGCAAAAGAAAAATCAAAAACCATTGACCTCCGGGAAAAAATTGCCGTAAGGGCAACACAGAAAAACCCATACATGAAAACCGGCGAAGTAGTTGAAGTCCATCCCATCGCCGCAAACGAAGGGATAAAAATTGGACATTACGAACTCGTAAAAGAAGAAAAGAAAACTAAAGCGTAGCGAAAATGGCAAACTACCTGACAGTCAATTATTTCACCTACGGGGAACTCCTCGTGCAAAACATATCCGGCTCGTCGGCCCCTGAAATTGCAAACGCCAACAACGTTAAATATTTCATCGCGGCTTACGAACCGGAGTTCCTCGAAAAATTATTGGGGGAAGATTTGTACGTTGCGTTCTCCGCTGGCATGGCTGTTTTGGTGCCAGAGCCCAAATGGACCGCTTTGAGAGACAAAATCTTTCAGGCCGATGCAGTGGCAGGGACCTACATAAGCCCCGCCGCAAATTACGTATATTACCATATTGTGGCCAAACGCCACAGAATGGCAGCCGCAATGGTGGACAACAATTCAATGTCCAACAGCGCATCTCCAATATACGTTGACGACAAGCTCGACCTCGCCCTTGTCTGGGCATCTATGTACAAGATGTGCACCGTAATCTGGGAATGGATCGAAGAAAACATCGAAACATACACGGATTTCGACCCATATCAGGAAGACCCGTTCGCATGGTTTAACTCAATTGGAATATAAAAATGGAAAGAGTTCAATACATATATGACCAAATGCAGGAAATTTCCGACGACGTTTCTGCGAAATTGGGGATTACATTGCTTTATATGTACGGGACGCCAAAAGAAATCATTGAAAACCTCCGCGAAATATCTTACGACCCTCTGCAAACAACAAAAAAATACCCCATGTTGGCACTCCTGGCAAATATTAAGGAGGAGCGGGGAATAAAAGGAATCATGGCAAGGATAGAGGCAAACATGGTCATTGCCACGCTCACCGACCCAGCCTATAAATCGCCAACAAGGATCGCAACAAACTTTTATCCGGTGCTTTACCCAATATACGAACAACTTTTAAAGTCAATAGCCATAAGCCCTTACTATTTAGAAACAACATGGCACCATATCGAACATTTTAAAGAAGACAACCTATACTGGGGCAAACAAGGGCTTTATACCGAAGAAGGCAACGTGTTTGAAGACCGTATTGACGCGATCACAATTAACAGGATGAAACTATCAATTAAACAACAATGCTAAAAACTAAAAAACAATGGCAACAATCTTAAACGACCCGGGATGCGCAACAACTGTAGGAAACACCGCCACTCCGTCTTGCGATTTGGTCCCGAAAAACATTATAGGGGCTTTCCTTGTCCCCGACACACTTGAGCTCACCTCGTCAGAAGTACTGACCAGCGCGGCTTTTGTTACAAAAATGCAAACCCTAATGACAGCCGCTGCCGCAACGCGGGCCTATCCTTTGCACAACCTTGCACCGGCAGGGGACAACTCAGAGGTTGCGCTTTTTACCACAAACCAGGTGGGCGACGAAACATTTGTCCGCGAAGGCAAGTACAAATGGACATTTGAACTTGCCGACGGCGGCGCAGGGCTTTTGGCAAACATCCGCACGTTCAACATGACAAAGAAAAAGAAAATCCTTTTCTATGACAGCGACTACGTTGTTTACGGAACAAAGTCGACTACGCTCGCTGGCGGTATGAAAGGGTTCAAAATGTCGAAGTTCTTTGCCTCCCACTGGAAGGCAAACGACGGGGCAAACCCTGCAAAGTTCACGTTTGACGTTACACTTGCAGACACAAAGGAAACTACCGACCAGAACCTCGCATTTTTGAAACTTGCCGTAAACCCGGCAGAGGTCATCAAGGGGGTTATCGACGTTGACCTGCTTCTCATCAGCCAAACGCCACTAAAGGCAAACATTCAAATTGTTGAGCGCATTTCCCGCACCGTCATCAACGGCCTTTACTCAACCGAACTGACCGGTGTTGCCTGCTGGATTGCGACAAAAGCTGGGGCAGAAGTAACAGTCGTAAGTTCTGTTTACGACGCAGACCTCGACCTTCACGGCGTTACTTTAACCGGCGCACCGGCAGGGGCGCACGTAATTTCACTTTCGGCAGCCGCAACGCTGGAAGCCCAAGGTGTTGGCGGCGCCCCGGGAGAAGGGTACGAATCCTCCACTGTTGACGTAACTTTTGTACCTGAATAACCATGGAGACAACCACAATAAAGATGCACGCGCACGGCTTTTTGGCCGTGTACGTGCAGTCTTTTGAGAAAGAAAAGGATTTTCTGGACGCAACAGACGATAAGTATTTTCTAAAAAAAGACATCGCAACAAGGAGAAAGCTCCTAAAAGAAATCTACCAGGCCGGACAGGCAATGCTCCCTGTAAAAGAGAAAAAAATTTCTAAAATTGACAAACCAGTAAAAAACAAACCAAAAAAAACTGTTTCCAAAACCTAAAAAAATGTTCAGGATGATGCTCCACGACCTAAGCGTAAACGCCACAGAACTTGCATACATATTGGTTTTTTCCATATCTGTTTTTGGCAGCATAGCCGCAGTATGGATTTCCACAAAAATCAACATAGCAAAAATTGAGACAACCCTAAAGCTAAAAATAACAGAAATTGAAACAAAAATGTCTGAATTTGTTTCGTCAAACACAAAACAAATGGACAAGTTTATGGCAGACAACAAGGACGAACACCGCGAGATCATGCACGACATCAAAGGCATAAGGCAAACCATGACAGACGTTTCTTTAAAACTTTTTGACAAATGACCACAGAAAACAAAAATATCGGAAAACTTTCGCCTTCGTTTTCTGTTTCTACAATGATAAAAAGCCAAACTGCAACAAAAAACAAGTTTTTTGAGCAGTTTGTCCCAAACGATTTTGTTATTGAAAACTTAAATGAGCTTTGCAACGAACTGTTGGAACCATTGTACATGTGGCTAATGTCAGAAAACAGTGGCTCTGTGCTTAAAGTGACATCTGGCTACCGTTGCAAAAGGCTAAACGCAACGGTAGGAGGGTCAAAAAACAGCCAGCACGTTAAAGGCGAAGCCGCAGACATCCAGCTTTTTGTTGACGGGAAAATGCAAAACAACGAAATAGTGTCCACAATATCAGAATTGGGCCTTGAATTTGACCAAATGATCTGGGAACATGGCGGAAAATGGGTACACATAAGCTATTCAAAAGGGAAAAACAGAAACCAGTACATTGAAACATGACAACCGTCGCAACAGTGTTAAGAAGGTTAGAAAGCCTAAACGTTGAGGAAATTGCCAAAAGCTCTGCAAGAAAAAATTTGCAGTACATGGTTGACCTTAACCGGTTGCAGCTTTCAACAGGCGAAACACAAAACTACATGTCAAAAAAACTGAAAGGTTATGCCAACGAAGAATATGCCGATGAAAAGCACTCCATGAACCCACTGCCAGGGTGGGGGTACCCTGACCTAAAACTTACAGGGAGGTTTTATAAGTCGTTTTATGCCGTATTGGAAGGCGACAATATCGAAATAGGGGCAAAAGACGAAAAAACAGGCTGGCTTTCTGAACATTATGAAGAGGACAGGATATTTGGGCTGACCGAAGAAAATAAAAAAATATGGATGGCCGTTGGGTTTTTGCCATACTTTAATAGGCTTATATCTAACCATTTAAGGTTAAAAATGTAAAAACGAGATGGGATGCGGGTGCAAAGGGCAAACAATTGAAAGGTCAAACTATGACAATATTAAAAAAATTGCGCAAAGTTTTGCATTGTCTGAGAAACAAATTGTTTGCCTTTACAAAGACAAAGAGGGCAGGTGGTCTTTTATGCCAATCAACTGCCCAGAGTTCAAAACAGTATCGCCAAAAGAATTTGTATCGCCATTGCAGCGAGACGCCACTTGACGTTTTCATCGACTGCCTCGTAAAAAACGAAAAACATAAACTAATAAAGTCAGGGAACCCTTCGCCGGAAGAAATTGAAGAGGCATGGACGATGCTTTTGTACGAATATTACGATGAATCTGGGACAAAATCATACCGAAAGCTCTACGCAATAAACAAAGACATTTTACAGTTGGAGGCCAGGCTTATGACCGTCGGAAACTGCATTGCCGTGCTTTCCGTTCACCCCGTAACCGAATGCGAGAACATACTGAAAAAAATGGGCTACAAATATACTTTTGACCAAGGGGACAAAGAAGGATACGCGAAAACGATTGGTTCTATTGTTTCAAAGAGCAAAACAATCATAGTTGCTTTAAACATGAAACGCGCAGAACGAGACGCGATAATAAAGGCATTCGGAGGGAAGGACATTACGGAGAATGACTTTACAAACAATTTGGTTGAGCTCAGTAGGTTTATGAAGTTTCACATCAGGGCACAAGAGATAACCGTGTCCGAATATGTTCAAATGATGAAAAGCTACATCAAAGAATCTGAACAACTGCAGCAAATTTCCGATAAAATTAAAAAGTAATGCCAACAGCAGAACGCATAAACGACATCATAAACGTAGCTGCCATAAAACAGCAGGTGGCCGAAACATCATCGGCCCTGCACATTGTTTTGGCAGACATGACGGCTATAACAGAGGCTTCTGCAAAACTTATGGTTGATTTTGGGGGCTTAAAAGGGACAAAGGCAATGGTTGACGCCATAAAAGAACTTGAAAAAGCACAAAAAGAAAGCGCGGCCACAAACGAAAAACTCATAAAGACGGTCAAAGAAAAAGAGGCTTTGGAAAAGAAGCTGGCAACGGCTTCCACTAATCGGCAAAAAACGCAAGAGGGAGAAAACTCCATGGTTGCAGAGGCCATAAGGCTTGAAAAGAAATTGGCCGACATGAAGACCGAAGAGGCAAAAATTGTCTTTGAGCTTAAAAGAAGGATTTCAGAGCTTGCCGCAGAAAGAAAGCACGAAGCAGAAATGATAGACGCTGCAACCGGTTCCATAATCGAAATGGAACGGACGACAAAACTTCTCACAAAGCAGTACGACCAGTTGTCGGAAGCAGACAGGCAGGCGTCCGGGGGCATGAAACTTGCCGAGAAAATAAATGTCCTTAACAACGAAATCCGGGAATCCAAAGTTGCCCTTGGAAACATGAAGGCCAACGTGGGCAACTACCACAAAAGCCTTGACGGGCTTAACGTGTCGGTAAAAGGGCTGACGGATTCAGAAAAGAAACTCGCCGCGGCACAAAAGGCCAAAAACACAAAAGAAATTGAGGCCGCACAAAAGGCATTGAACAACCAGCGGCAAAAGGCATTGGCGATTTTGGCAGAACAGGAGGCAAAGGAAACAAGGCTACGGGATGCGATAAACAAAGAGGCGAATACAGTAGAAGAGCTAATGTTCCAGACAAAGGCATTGACAACCGTCCGCAACCGTTTGGACAGGTCAACAAGGGAAGGGGCTGCGGAGTTTGACAGGCTTACGGAAAAGATAAAGGCCAACAAGGCACAGTTACGGTCGTTGCAGGTTGCCACTGGCGGGAACTGGACAAGCAAGCTGAAAAACGGCATATCTGGAATGATCGCCACATGGACTGCATTGACAGCTTCTCTTTATGCGGCGTTCTATGCTGCAAAGAAATTGGTCTATCTTAACGCAGACCTTGACGATTCCATGGCAAACGTCCGAAGGACCACCCAGCTTACAAATGCCGAAGTACATGCCCTGAACAAAACGTTGCGGTCATTCGACACAAGGACATCGCAGACAAGCCTTTTGGACCTTGCCCATGTTGCCGGCAAACTTGGGATTGCAAAAGATGAAATTGTAGGGTTTGTAAAGGCAGCAGACATGATCGGCGTATCCCTTGGAAAAGATTTTGCCAATAACGAAGAGGCCATAAACCAGCTTGGAAGGCTTGTCACAATATTTGCAAACGACATAAGGCCGGACGAAATAGGAATGGAGAAGGCATTGCTGAAAGTAGGGTCTGCACTGAAAGACCTTGGAATTGCAAGCGTGGCAGAAGAAAAGAACATCCTTGACTTTACTAAAAGGATCGGTGGCATTGCCCCTATTGCCGGGATGTCCATCGACAAGGTAATGGGGCTTGGCGCGACGTTCGACATCCTTGGCCAAACGATGGAGGTAAGCGCGACGGCAGTGACCAGGGTTTGGGTCGCAATGTCACAGCACCCAGAGAAGTTCGCAAAGATAGCAGGAAAGTCCGTCAAAGATTTTATAGACTTGATGAGGGTCGATTTCAACCAGGCATTTGTTGAATTTGTTAAAGGGTTGAACGATGCAGACGCTGATATACTGGAACTTTCAAAAAACCTTGATGGGCTTGGAATAGAAGGATACCGTACAATTCAGGCATTGAGCGTGTTAAGCGACAAAACAGGGCTGTACGCGGAGCAGACAAAGATAGCGAAGGAATCATTGGGGGCTGGGACCACTGCATTGCAGCAGTTCCAGATACAGAACGAAACAGCAGGGGCAGAACTTGAAAAGGCGACAAAGGCATTAAAGAACATGGTCGCCAATGAATCGGCTTTAAAATTTATGGCCGGGGCCGTAAGGCTTTTGACGTGGGAATTTGAACAATTACAGAAGGTGTTGAGTGGGCTTTCAACTGCGTTTTTTTCAGGAATAAACCTTTTTATGCCTTCCATTCCAAAGAAATCAACAGCAACCGTTGCTGACGACAAAGACCAAAAGGCAAGGATGCAACAGGAGGCAATAGACATAAAAACGTTAAGCCTTTTAGAGGCAAAAAACCGGGAATCGTTTATACAAGAAAGGGAAAAAACGGCAAACGAATTGCTCAAAATATGGAAAAAGTCAGAAGGGGAGGCACGCGAACATTACGCCGTTGAATACATGTATGCAAAAAAACACGCAGAAAACCTTAGAAAACTGCAAGCCCCAACCGGGAAAAAGGAAAAACTTTCTGAATACAGCGAAGACGGGACAAAGAAAACAGCAGCACAAATAAAATTAGAAAAACAGTTGGCCGCCGAAAGGGCAAAACTGTTGAAAGAAGAAGAAAAAAACGCAAAGAAGCTCGAAAAACTTTACGAGGCCGGCGACCAGGCAATAGAGAAAGGATACCAGTTGCGGGCAGAAGCGGGCCTTGTTTCATTGAAAGAGCAGGAGCGGCACGAAAAGGGCGCAATGGACGCCAGGATAAAGGAAATAAACGACAACGGCACAAAGCAGCTTATAATCGAAGCGGAAATAAACGCAAAGAAAAACAGCCTTACAGATAAACAACTAAAAGAACAAATAGAAAAGATAGAGCAAAATGCAGATCGGCAAATAATTTCCCTCGAAGAGAAAGAAGAGATCATGTACTCCATCACCTTAAAATACATTGACAAGGCGTTGGATGCAGAAAGGAAAAAGGTTGACGAGATAAAGAAAATACAACAATCCACAATAAACAATGTAAAATCTGAAATGACTGTCAGGATAGACACAGACGTTTTGGATCTTACAGAAGCAAGGGTTGGCGAACTTGAAGGCATAAGGGGGCAACTTGAAAAACGCGAGATTACAGTTGAAGAGTTCAGGAAAAAAGAACATGAGATCAACCAAAAATATGACAAGCTCGAAATAGAAGCTACCATAGAAGCTGTAAACACGGCAATTGGCGTTTTGGAAGGACAATATCTTGAAGAATCCGGCCTTGCCCACAAACTTGCCCAGTTAAAGATGGACCTTAACCGGATGGTTGCCGACGACGCAATAGACAACATAGAACGTGAAACTGAAAAAAACGAAGAGGCTTATCAAAAGATTAAAGAAACGGCGGAGGAGCTTTACTGGGCATTGAACGACCTTGTTTCGACGCTTTACGAAGCTGAATCTGTAAAAGTAGATGCAAAGATAGAGGAGAACAAGGAGGCATGGGACGCTGAGCTTGACGCCGCGAAGGGGAACGAAAAGATGGAGAAGCAGATCAATTCCCGGCGCGCGGCAAACGAAAAGAAACTTTCCGAAGAAAAGAAAAGGCTTGCAGCAGAACAGGCAAGCTCAAACAAGGCGTTTGCAATCTTTGCAGCGATAATAAACACTGCGGTGGCCGTAACAAAAGCATTGGATCTTGGGCCACCGTTAGGATTTATAATGGCGGCGCTTACCGGAATACTTGGGGCTGTTGAAATAGCCACAATTGCATCACAGCCTGTACCGCAGTACGCAGAAGGCCGCGAAGGGGGAAAGGCAGAAATGGCAATAGTAGGTGAAGAAGGAAAGGAGGCAATCCAGTACAAAACAGGAGAAGTTTACCTTACCCCTGACACGCCAACGCTCACATACCTGCCAGAAGGCGCAAGGGTTTTGCCCCACGAAGACATTGGCGGCTTTACACGGGCCTCGACCATGTTTTCGACCCCTACGCTGTCCGTTCCAAAAAACAGCTTTACGGTAAACGTGGACAGCCCCTACGCCAAAGAAATGCTTTGGGAAATGAGAAGGAAAAAACAGGACACAAAAATATTCATGCAAGGCGACATGGTTGTTTATGAGACCGGGGACCGCAGGCTTATAGTAAGGCAATGAAAAAAACAGGAATGGACAAATATAGGTTTTCATTGTCGCTCGACGACGGGCACAATTATTCACAGGTGCGCATTGTAAAGCCAATAACCATATCTGGCAAGAAAAACGGAGAATGTTTTGATTTTGAGCGAAAGTCTTCCGAATGGGTTTTTTACCGTAGTGGGAACACTGTTTTATATGATGATTTTGTTGCATTGTTGGCAGCCCCTTCCGATTTTGTTTCACAAATAAAATGCAAGGTTGAGCTTTACGACGAATGGGTTACGCTTACCGATACTTTATTTGAAGGGGTAGTCCCGTTAAGCTCAATAAAAGTCAACGAAGACGAGGGGGGGATTTCTTTCAGCCCGGACACCGCAGGGACATACGAGTGGTGGCAACAGCACAAAGAAGACGAATTTGATTTTGTAAAAGGTGTTGTAAACGAAGAAATAAGCGTAGAAAAATACAGCCTTCAAAACAATCCGGTTTATATTTCAGAAACCCCTGTTTTGCGCACTTTGTACGTTCCATACGTAGGCGGCAGCTATAACAACTTCCAACAAGATGGTTACAGCGACAGAAACACAAACACCCTTAACATTGTTGTTTGGGATTCTGGCCTTGAATTTCAGTCAGGAATGTACACAGATGCTGGGTCGCCTACCGGATATTCTTATTATTGGGGCTATGACCATTGGGTTTGTAGGGTTGACGCAGAAGGGGACATAAAGTATTTTTACTGTATTGCAGAACACACTTCTGCTGCTGAAAATGAGCCGCAGTCAGGTGCGGCATGGCGCGATTTTTGGGTGCAGGTTGACGAACACAATTTCCAAAACGTTGTTTCTCGAATAAGGCAATTACAGGCAAATTTTCCGTTGTTGCTTTATGCACGTGGAGACGGCACATACCAACCTCTGTTTTATTTTACATCAGAAGGCGAAAACGAAAAACAGGTTGGTACAGAGACAAATTGCCCTCTTGGCAAACATTGCATTGCAGGTTCAACTATTTCTGAGCATTGGGACGCATTGAGCTACGAAGGCAACATATTCCTTGTTGATGCCATAAATTACATGCTGACCGGTTCAGGGATTACCTTTGATTCCAGGTTTTTCATGGACGCTACAAACCCTGTTACCGGGACGGCCAATACGTTAAATTATTTAATGTTGTCGCACCGTGCATTTTTAAAAGGCATTGAAACAAATGATACAGAAGGGGCTATTGAACTGCAAGGCCTTGTTGAAGAAGTTTGCAGGCTCTTCAACTGCAAATGGCACATTGACGCGGTAAACGAATATTTGGTCATTGAACACGTTTTGTACTATGAGAACGGCATGGCATACGACCCGCCTTCAACAGACGTTTATACAGATTTGACAGACGAAACTGTTTATTTGCCAAAACGCTACCAGGTATTAACAGATGCCTGCGAAGGGATTGACGGCGAATACGGAAAAACAGACAGGGAATACAAGTACAACATACGGTTGCCGAAAACTGAAACAATAGAGATTTCAGAATCATACGAACCAAAATACACGATAACATACGACAGCGGATTTGGGCAGCACGACGTAAAAGTTGAAAAATCGTTTGATGTTTTAGGGACTGACATTCAATATATGTATGCCAATTTTGAAGACAGCCTTGAAGACGGTTACTTGCTGTTGGCATGTTATTTAGATGGCGGTATAGCCGGCGCAAATACAATTTTGCGCAAAGATGTTTATGTTTCAAGGTGGGACAAAGACGCGGCCCCGCCACAGTATGTCCTTTCTGTGCCTTCATGGGGCAATGATTTTGCAAACGGCGACTTGATGCTTTACAACCTTATGGAGGCGTATTTAATTTACATGAGGTATTTTCTAAAAGGAACAATAAACAATATCCAGTACCTTTTCACAAAGTCTTTCCGTGGCAAAGAGCAGCGCAAGATCAGGTTCCCACGGATTGAAGCTGGAAAATTTGACCCGTTGAAGCCAATAAAAACAAACCTTGGGAGCGGTGTTGTAGATTCATGGGAGGTTGACACCGATACCGATTTTATTAACGTAATCCTGATATACCCAATAGAGGCATGAAAAAACTAAACACCGTGTTCCCTTTTTATGATTCTTTGTCCGAACAGTCCCGGTACAACAGCGAAGACAATACGGTGTTGTTTATAAACTGCCTAAAATCAAAACTCCCTGGTTTTATCTTCACCCGTGACCACAGCGGCGGCACAGCGAATGAGATTACGGTAAACATTGTCCCGTGCAACGGTGGAAACACGATAAGCATCGACGGCGAAGACGTACTTGAAATCGTAAACGGAACATACGGGGAAGACTGGATTTATTACAATGGTTCAACACTTGAAGAAAGCATTCCAGATTCGCCGGGAGGCTATTACCTTGACATTGTTGACACATACGAAACACCCAACAAACATTACTATTCCGAAATCTTTGGCGTCCGGGACAGTTTGTCCGGCCTTGTTCATTTGACGTTCAGCAAGGACGTTGTTTTGTCCGGTATCATGGCAGGTTACGAACAGGAAATTTACATTGACTGCGACATGAAAGCCCCGAAGTACATAAGGGAGGACACCGGTTCAAAGCGTGACGGATTGTTGGTGCGGGAGAAAATGGTAATAATGAAGTCACAAATCGTGAGGTTTTCACAGGTCCCTGAATTTTTGGCCGATGCCCTTACATTGGTACCAATGATGGATTCAGTAAGACTGACGAGGCAGGACGGGGTTGAAATAAGCGCATACGAGGCACAGGTAGGCGACCCGGAATGGTCAAAGGAAAGTTTCGGATGGCTTGCAGACATTGACGTAAACATAATAACAGACATTGTAATTTCAAAACTAAACTTTAAAGAGATGCCAGAATCCACAACATCCAGGCACGTAGAGCCTTTGGCCGGTTCAATGGTTGCACTGACAACTAAGCGGATAACTTTTGAACAGGCTTTTGAAACTTCTGATTATTCATGTACCTTTACGGCGCACGAAGCGGACGGTTCCCCGGCGTTCCCGGAGATCATTTCAAAAACGGCCACATTTATAGAATTTCAGTGCAATGTTGAATGTGATTTGAGCGGGGTTGCGGTTGAATAAAAAAACACAGACATGAAAAGGACAATATTTATTTTTATTTTGGTTTTTGCGGCTGTTTTTTCGTTTGCACAATACAGCCCTACTTTGACCAGCGTAAAGTTCAAAAACGGTGCGACAGACAACGGTGAAATTTGGAAGTGCATCGTTTACGGCACAGACAGCGTAAACGTCAACGGGATAACTTTGCTTCCAAAGGGCATAACGTCAACGTGGACAATATCTGGAAGCAATATATACAACAGCAATTCCGGCAACGTCGGGATTGGTACGACATCACCGACTGCCAAACTTGATATCGAAGCGGGGAATTTAGAGATTGATAATACCACATATGCTAATCAATTTGGAGTAATTACAAAAGGGGGAGAACGATTTATTCACGATTTTAATTATGGAAACAATGGGACAGTGACAACTGAAGGGAGAAATACTTTTGTAGGTGTTAATGCTGGTAACTTTACAATGGGCAGTACTGCTACTTCTGCTTTACATTCTTCATACAATACAGTGGTAGGTTATGCTTCTCTTTACTCCAACACCACAGGTTACCAGAACTCCGCACAGGGTTTTGTTTCTCTTTACTCCAACACCACAGGAAGCTACAACTCCGCACAGGGTGCATATTCTCTCTACTCCAACACCACAGGAAGCCACAACTCTGCACAGGGTATGAATGCTCTCTACTTCAACACCGAAGGAAATGACAACTCCGCACAGGGTGCATATTCTCTCTACTTCAACACCACAGGAAGTTACAACTCTGCACAGGGTGCACATTCTCTTTACTCCAACACCACAGGAAGCTCCAACTCTGCACAGGGTGTGAATGCTCTCTACTCCAACACCGAAGGAAACTCCAACTCTGCACAGGGCATGAATGCTCTCTACTCCAACACCACAGGAATCAACAACTCTGCACAGGGTACACATTCTCTCTACTCCAACACCACAGGAAGCAACAACTCTGCACAGGGTTATCAATCTCTCTACTCCAACACCGAAGGACTATACAACTCTGCACAGGGCATGAATGCTCTCTTCTCCAACACCACAGGAA
>Ga0172371_10006224_pt1 | contig 17423 bp, 20 predicted proteins | sample Lak12m_FD_114543 | JGI IMG/M metagenome (GOLD analysis project Ga0172371, IMG submission 114543) | Freshwater microbial communities from Kabuno Bay, South-Kivu, Congo - kab_022012_12m | ecosystem: Environmental > Aquatic > Freshwater > Lake | place: Democratic Republic of the Congo: South-Kivu...
AACTGAATTATCATTGGCTGCTAAAACATAATTCCAGACTAAAAAAGCCGTGCTTAAAAACACAGCTAAGATAATGGTTAGTTGTAATAATTTTTTAAAACTTTTATTGTTTTCCATAATGAGCAGGGGTTAATTGTGGAAAATATGTATACATATATATATTATAGCATAAAATGGAAAAATAAAAAAGTCCTGGTTTAGCAGGACTTTTAAAGGCTAAAAATTGATCTGTAATCCCCTATTATTAATTGATAGTAAAAATTTATTATTATCAGATATAATTTCTGGGAACAAATAAAAAATAGCTCCCAAAGCAAGTCGTGCAATATCAAATCGCACGCGCTCTGCTTTATTTTTAAATCCCCAGCCATTATACCAATTCTTTACGGGAAATAATTGGTCATGGTAACGAATGGACGCAAACGCTCTATCCCACACTACCGTGCCAATCAAATTAGCAGCTACTAATGAACAAATTGCTTGCGATTTTTTGGATGGATTCCAATACCGCAATGCAATACTTGGACCAAACATTTCAAACAACGAACCGGCAATAATATAAGCTGGGCATTGCGGAGCCTTCCATCCATGCAACTGACTCCGATCATGCGTCCACATTCTTGCATCATTAACACCCCCATGCCAACAGGCGATAACAGATGCCGCCATAAAAAGTAACCTGCCCCTGGGTCTGTTTAAACCTTGACTATTACTATAAATAAATGCCAAGGCTTCAGCACTATTGGCAGCAAAATATCCAGCTAAATAACTATCATCGCTGCCATACCATTTTGCCGATTGCCATGCCCCTTCTTGAACCATTTTATAGTTCAAGATTATTCTGATGGCCTTAACGCCAAAGGCAACATCAGGAATAATTTTTTCTCCCCCTAAACATAAACAAGGGGGAGCGAGAAAAAAAATACAATAAAAATATTTAAAAATTTTTTTCATCACTCTCTCCTTCTTTCTTCCCTCATACTACTTCATTAATGTCATCATTTTGATGATGACATTTCTTCCGCTTTCCAAACAGTAGAAGTAATTACCGCTGGAGAATTGACTGGCGTTCCAGGTTACCTGGTACTCTCCCGTTTCCTGATAACCATCTATCAGGACAGCTACTTCTTTCCCCAACATGTCAAACACTGTCAGTTTGACATTGCCATCCGATGGTAGAAAATAGCGAATGGTGGTTTGTGAATTAAAAGGATTGGGATAATTTCTTAAATCAAAATCATCCCTTCCTTGACTGCCAACACCCACCACAATTTCCACTGTTAAAAAATTGTTCCCCTTGGGATCATGTGAGACAGTATAAATTGCTGCTTTGACAATATGCCTGCCTACCAACACGGCCCAGCGACAATAAAATGAAAAAAGTCTTGTGCTATTACCTGGCACATCACCAATAAATCGTCTCTCTGCAATCCTTTGATCAACAAATAAAATTAGATCGCTCGAGAGCGCTTCTTCCTTTCCGATATTTTTAAGAGTAACAACAATTGAGTCACTCTTAAAAATAATTTTATCAACCATCAAATCAGAATTAAATAGGATGGGAACGGGTTTCTTTTCCTTCGCGCTCAACCCGACGGGAAGCGCGAGCATTATCATCACAGCCATCACAGCCGCGACAAAAAACTTTTTCATCATTGCTTTCATTTCAGATTCCTCCTTGTTGTATGATGAATTTTGTGAATTTGCTAATTATTTTAGGCAGTTTTTTGCCTCGTTGTTTTCTACTTTTAGACTACTACGAATGAAAAATTTTGTCAAGATCAAATTTTTTGGATAACAATACATACTCAAATTAACTATTTGTTGATTTCTTTTATAAATTTCTTCTCTATTTTCTCAATATCTTCTCTAAAAATTTTTAAGAATATCTTCTTAAAATCAGGATAGTAATAATTCTTATTAAGTGATAAAATTAATTTTTTTATCTTACTTATAGAATATCTTTTGACCAAAAAATAAACAAAAAAACACGCTGTCTGATAGGCAAAATAATTTGAATTTTTATCCCAACCTACTGGTGTTCCAAGCTTCTTACAAAAATTCTCTTCAATATAATTATTTTGTCGCTTAATTATTATTTTATATTGCCCAGAAACATAGGCAGCGAATCCTTCATCTAACCATTTGGGCAATGTCTTACTTTTTGATAATTTATCTATAAATAAATGAGCTAATTCGTGTTTTAAGATTGGAAGAAATTCGTCTTTACTATGATTACTTTCTTTCTCTATAGCTTTTGGATGTAAAATATCAATTTCATTACTATGAGAAGCATTGCCGACTTCCCATTTCATAGTATCCCTTTTTAATTGCTTATTAAAATCTTTTCTTGTTTTATGAATACGAATAATAATTTTTAGATCATCATTAAAATACCTATCTACATCATTATAGGCATCTATTATATCTTTCTTTAATTTATTAAAATCTTGTCCTTTGTAAAAAAGTTTTATTACCATATTCTTATTATACATAAAAAATAAAATAAGGGCAAAGAAATTTCTTTACCCTTCTTGTCAACTACTTGTTGCATGCATTATCGCACTGCCGACAATTCACGCACTGGCAATTTGCCGCTATGCGTCTACTGATAGAATAACCCACGCTAGCGGTTTTTTTGATTGACGAACGGTTGATAACCGTTACAGGATTTATAAAAAAATCCTGAATTTTTTTTGCATGATAAAGAATCTGCATTTTTGATGGCTTGCCGCCATGGCCTAATGATTTATTGGCAATTAAAAAATTATGTATATCTTTTTCTAAATTGTATTTAAAAATTAAATTCATATAAACTAATAATAACAAAAAATAAAAAGCTACCAATCAAAAAATTAATTTTTGTTCTTTAAATATGTATAACTTTTAATAACCCACCCATTAATTTCCGGGAATTTTTGCCAATAACTTTTTAATACAGAAAAATATTTTTTGTGCGCTGGATAATACAAAGGTCTTTTAATTTGATGAATTTTAATAAATTCTGGCTGGGATAAAATAACAGCATTAAAAATTTCAGCCAAATCCCAAAATATACCCTTATCAGTATTTAATTTCTTAAAAATTTTAGCATGGTTTTTAAGACAATAATCATAGAATATAAAATGAAGCAATTCATGGGCAACAACAGAAACAACGCCTTCGGGATGAAAATAAAAAACTTGAAAAGTTTTATTCTTAATAAATCTTGGATTACAATTGACAATAGACAAATATCCAATATAATCTCCTTTTGGCCAAAGATGATTTTTAAAAACTCTGGCTACTGTCTTAAAATATTTTTTTTCTATTTTATTCCAGTCTTTCTGAAAATCTTTTGTTCTTTTTCTTAAATAATCTTTGTACTTTTGATAAAAAGTATCAAAATAATTCCCAATTATTTTTTTCTGAATAACTTGATTCTTTTTCTTAATACGCTTTAATTCTGGATGAACATCAATGATGCAATTAGAAAAATCAATACCACCCGCTTTAACATTTAAGAAAAGTAGTGCTATTTTTTTATCTAACTCTTTGTTTAATTTAAATTTAATATGAGGTTGCATAAAATAAAAATCCCAAGCAATTTAATTGTAGCAAACTTGCTTGGGGTTGTTAAGATAGTGTATTATTTTACACTCTGTTGAATCAAGTCTTTAATCAGAAATTCAGTTGTCTTTTTGGCGTGAACGCAGAAATTATCGTCCATCTCCCAGATGCTTCCATGACGCTGTTCTGCGCTGTAAGGACAACCACCACCACAAACACTTAAAGCAATGCAACTGCGACATTGAGGCATAAATAATGGGGAACGATGTCTCCATAAGTCCCAAATTGGATGATTTAATGGGTTAAAATTTTTGTCAGGTTTAACGAAATACTTTCTATTTGCGCAATAACCCTGGCAAACACCAATCATTCCATCTGGCGAAATAACCAATTGCTGGCCACAACCTCCACAATCATGATAATAAATGTAACTATCTACAAAAGCATTTACTTTACGCATAATTCGATCTTCATAAACGCCTTTTTCACGAAAATACTTAAAACAATTGATTATCTTCTGCGCTGTTTTTTCAGCATATTCTTCAGCGTTTCCTCTGACTGCATCCACATTATAACTTTCAATCAGCATATTAAAACCAACTGAACTTGCCCGTAATTCTTCAACAAACCATTTAGCTATCTCTTCTAAATTATCAACATTAAATTTATTGATTGTGCAACAGAAGCCAACGCCGATGCCATTGTCAGAAAGCAATTGATAAGCTCGCATTATATCATCATGAGTTCCTAAACCAGAATGATAAATTCGACATTTGTCATTGATTTCTTGATTTCCATCCAGCGAAATAGCAATGTTCAAATTTTTTGCTTGTTTCAAAATTTCAATGACTTCCTTGTTAATTAACACCCCATTTGTATTTAAGGTAATAGAAGTATTTTCAGGTAATTTATGATGTAGCTTAAGTTGATTGATATAACTAATAGCTTCCTTAACAGCTGCCAAATTCATTAATGGCTCCCCGCCATAAAGAATGATCTGCGGTTCTTTAATACCAGGACTTTTGGCTAATGACTTTACGAACAAATCAATCCCAAAATGCACTGTTTCTGGGGTCATTTTAGTAAACTGATAATTATGCGGTATCTCACTTTCAATAAAACAATAACGGCAAGCTAAGTTGCAAGCATCAGTTGTCAGAAGATATAAAATGCCAATTTTTTTGCAATCCAATCCTCTTTGGATTTGTAAATAATCTTCCAGGTCAGTTCTTTGATTTAATGAAAAACATAACTTGTGTCTCTGTAACTCTTTTAGCAGAACTTCTCTATCATTAGAAGGCAAGAAATCAAACCCACTAACTGAAAAAACTCTTTCATTGCGGTTTTGTAAAATATTTGCAATTTCTTTTTTTACAATTACCACCCCCAATGTTAATGAATTATACAAAGCAACAAATCCATTGTCGCCATCTACAAAATGACAAAAATCCGAAATTCTGAAATTCATTTTTTACCTCCAATGTTATGTATTGTAAACTAATTACAAAATAAAAGGGCAAAGAAATAAGTTTCCTTGCCCGAGCCGAGACAGTGCCTTCTAGAAGCGAGTAACGAATTTGGTTCCGTTTAATTGCCTACATGGTGTGCACCGACACGAACTACATGCGGTGCAACTGCACTGGCAAGAGCAACTGCCCTTGCTACCCATGACAATAATGGCTCGCCCTTTGACTTGGGAAAAGTCTCGTTTTTTGGGAACAATCACGCTTCTCATAATATCCTCCTTTTGGATAAATGATTGATGTATTTGTTCCTTATTTATACCTTAGCACAAGCCAAAAATCCTGTCAATTTTACCAAACAAAAAAGACCTCTTATTCATTAGTCTCTCGTAACAACATTGGAGCACTGCATAACATTTTGATGTATGTATAGTTATGCAGCGCTCCGTATTTTTTAGAGAGATGACCTATTTTAACAAGGTCATTCTCTGAATTTGCACACTCCCGCCGCTCTTCAGGCAGGAGAAATAGGTGCCACTGGGAAAATTAGTGGCATCCCATCTTACTTGGTGCTCCCCAGCCGTCTGGAAACCATTGGCCAGAACCGCGACTTCCTTTCCAAGCATGTCAAACACCGTTAGTCTGACATCACCGTCCGTTGGTAAAGAGTAGCGGATGGTGGTGACTGGGTTAAAAGGGTTGGGAAAATTTAAAAACAAAAATTTGTTTTTAACAAACCTTTTCCCAATCAATTGCACATCTGCTGTGCAATTAGGAAAATAGTTCAGCTCCCAAGGCCCACCAACTAAATATGGCCCACCGCCTCCAAGCCTGACAACGACCAAATATCTTTTTCCAGCGTTTCCCGGCCAATAAAACTGGCCGGTGATATAATTTTTTGCTGGAATAATCGCTAATGGCTTTTCCAGTTTAACCTCTGGAATCCAAAAGCTATCATTAAGATAGATACTCTTCCCGCCTTCATGTATGTACATAATAAAAAAAGCTTGGAGAGTATCATCGGCGTCAGACTCGCCGGTAAACACACAACTGTCCCCAGGAAAAATCTGCCCGTTGGGCAACGGGCTTTCCAATCTGACAGTCTCCATTGGATAAGAGACGAGACTGTCCAATTCCATGAGCCAGCTCAAATCTTGGAACTGGCCAAGAACTTGCCACAAAGTGGTATCGCCTGCTATTCCTAATGCAGGCAACAGAAGAATGACAACAACAAAAAAAATTTTCTCCGCTTTCATGATGTTCCTCCTTCTTATATATGATGAATTTTGTGAATTTGCTAATTATTTTAGGCAGTTTTTTGCCTCGTTGTTTTCTACTTTTAGACTACTACGAATGAAAAATTTTGTCAAATTTTACTGATGGTCTATACATAGTTAACAGGTGTTACCCTATGGTGTTAACTATTCATGGCGTTGACAAAAAAATAAAAGTTTGTATAATTATTGATTATGTTACAAACACATATAAAAATAGCAAACCGATACTTAATTCTTGAAACAAAAAAGAATCTTGTTAATATTCAAAGTCTTTTTAATGCATTTAAATATAATAAAGAAATTAAACATAATACAAAAAATAAACTTAAAATTATAATTAAAAATGCATCCAAAAAATCTGTAAAGTTATCAAGAGATAAAAAAACTTTGACAATTACTGGCAATGATATTGATAATTTATATAATCCATTTAACTTGATTGGTATTTTACAAGCTACTTTTAGATTTGTCGGCTTTCATTCTATTAAAAATAATTTTTTTCTTTTGCATGGTTCTTCAGCTATATTTAATAATAAAGCAATTTGTTTTGCTGATGACGGCGAAAGCACGGCCAAAACCTTATCCTCTGTGGAATGTGCATTAAAATCAGGTAAATACATCGGGGATGAATTTTGTTTTCTTGATGAAAACTACAAAGTTACAAGTTATCCTTTAATTCCTATTCATATAAGAGTAAGGGTAAAAAAATATTTAAAAAAGATTTATAAAAATAAAATGAACAGAATTTTTAATGGTGTTCTAAGAACAAAAGCCGGATATTTTATTCAAGCGAATAATATATTCAAGATTGTTAATTCAAAAAAATTATTTGCTTTTGTCTTTGTTTACTTTACTAAAAAACAAAAACCATACTTTTTAAAATTAAATAACAAAGAAAGCAAACAGGCAATATTAAAATGTGTATCCGCACATTTAATAAAATTTTTTCACCCAAAATTGGATCGCATGCAATTTATTAAGGAAAAAGATTCCGTTAAGAAAGTACATTATGAGAAAAAAATTATTAAACAAATTAAAAACACTTTAAAACTAAATGGGAATATAGAATATATTGCACAAAAAATACCTTGTTATAGATTTTATATGAATAAACCAAAAGATATTGTTTATCTGATGAAAAAAGCTGGATTTTAAATCTCGGCTTTTTTTGTTTTATTAAAAATATATTTACAAAAACTCTCAATAAAATAATCTGTGTTTTTTAAAATTATAGATAATTCTTTCTTTGATTTTATTTTGGTCCACTTTTCTATACTTAATAAATTACTCTGTAAAATTTCAAAATTAAAATCAGAAAATATTTTCCTTGCATTTTTTATTACGTCTCTTTTATTTTTACAAATATATAAAGAAAAATATTGAACTGCTAATTTCACAATAATAAACGACTCTCTTATTTCTTTTTTAGTTATTTGTTTATAATCAGATACATTTCTAAGATAATTTGTTGTTAAGTCTCTTCTACCTCTTAATAAAAACATTGCTATATTGGATAGACTATATTTTTTAATTTCTTTTTTATTTGGAATATAAAATTTAATCCTTTTATTTTTACAAAAAAGCAATCTATCTGGATATTTTTTTAATTCCACCAATGCCTGCAGTGTCTTTCCATCTAAAGTTATAACAGAATTTATCGGCTTTTTAAATTCTTGTATTAAGATAACATTAATTCCAAAATGCTTTTTATATTTTTTTTCTAAAAATATTTTTACTTCAGCAATCCTTTGTTTAATTTCTAAATTGTTTTTATCAACTATTAAAACAAGGTCTATATCGCTCCAATTATTTTGAAAATCTCCAAATCCAACACTCCCATCAGAAATTATTCCAAAAAGATTATTCCCTAATTTCTTTTTAAGAAAATTAATAATAAAATTATTAATCTTGTTTAATTCTTTCCCATTCATAATTTTTATTATTTTTTAATTTAAATTTAACATATTTATCCATAAAAAATCTTAAAAATCTATATAATTTAAAAAATATTTTATATTTTAAAGGAAATTTTTTAACTTTTTGATTATCTATCTTTCTACCAAGATCGTCATTGCACTTCTTAATTCTGTCTTTCGCGAATTCCTTTTCTAATTGTTTTGCGCCCGCCGTTATTCTAATAAACCTCTTATAATAATCCGAGAGACTACTAACGGAATTAAAATATAATACGGCGTCTTGCACTTCTCTTGTTTGAGGCCAATAAAAATATTGTATGTATTGATCATCGTTTAAAATATAATTTTTGGCAGATAAACAAAATTTTCGCTTCTGAACATCATGCAAGAGCCTCTCATAAACTCACTGGATTTTTTATAAGGTTGGACATCAAATTTTACTCCCAACGACCAGTGCCAAAATTTATGTATTGGATTTATTGTTTTAAGTTTCTTTCTAACCCATCTCGCATAAACACACCTGATTTTTTTATCTCTTATAATTTCTTTGACTAAATTTAAAATACAACTCTCCTCCAATTCAATATCGTCATCAACAAAACACAATAAATCAGCATTTGATTCTTTAAAAAGTAAATTTAAAGAATTTGTCTTACCGGGTTCTCTGTAATTTTTGATTAAACTTATTTTAAAATCTAAATCTTTTCGTTCTTTTAAAAAATTTTTAATTACTTCTTCTGTATTATCTTGACAATGATCAAGACAAATAGTCAATTCTTTAGTTATATGATTTGGTAATTTATTTAATGCTCTAAAAATTGACTTCAAAGTCAATATAATTGTTTTAGCTCCGTCTCGTGTCGGGATACCAACAAAAATTGAATTCACATCTTTAATGGAAATAAAATTTTTAACCTTCTTATTGTAATAAAAAAACTGTCTGGCTTTTAAAAGATTATCTTTATCAAAAGTTATTTTTTCTAAAGCGTCATAAAACTCTAACCATTCAGCAATAACAAAAACTTCTTTTTCCAAAGGATTGATCTTTTCTTTTTTTGGAGAATTGTAAACATACAAATGGACATTTTTATAATGTTCCCTATTATCATTCTGTAATTTAAAGCTATAATTGTCTATGCCTATTTTAGAAATTTGTTCTAAATTTCCTTCAAAATTTAATTCTTCTTTTATTTCCCTTAATGCTGCATTTTTTTCATCTTCATTTTGCTGAATATGTCCCTTAGGAATTAAATAATTACCATTATCTTTTTTTAAAAGAGCCACATATAAAATATGAGTATTTTTATCTTCATAAAAAACAAAACCGCCCGCTGATTGATGGAACACCATGTTTTCTTTAAATTCAATTTGATCTTTTTTATTAAATTGCATTTTGTTAAAAAACGCCTCATTTTAATTTTATCAACGAGGCGTGTTTTTGTAAATTATTGGTATTTGATAATCATCTTATCAACAGCAGAATATAAATCTTGTAATGAACCACTATTGTCGATTATTTCTTCTGAGATTTTTTTTAATTCTGATATACCAAAATCTGCTTTTACTTTATCTCGAGGCAATAACATTTCTTTTGCTTGTTTAATGGTGGTTAAATTTTCTCTTTGCATTTGACGTTGTAATCTAATTTTCAATGGAATATCAATATAAACAATACAAAAATGTATTCCTAAAACCTGTTTCAAATAAGGACCAAGTCCACCACCATAAAGACTTTCAATTGAAACCACGTCGACTTTTTGTGCCTTCATCTCATTAAGTAATTCTTTAATGAAATTATCCCAGAGAAAATATGGATTTCTTTCCTCCTCTCGACGAATGAATTGATGCAAATCTTCGCCTGGAGACATTTTATCTCTGACTTTTTCAAAAAGTTTGACAAATTTCAACCTTGGGATACCTTGAGATGCAAAATATTTACCTACCGTGCTTTTGCCACATTCGCTCATGCCGGTCAATGCAAAAATCATTTTATTTTTTAATCTTTTTTGGTTCACTCTTTCATTCTCCTCGATAAACTTATTAATCAACAATAATTCTTTTTGTGTTGATTCTTTTGAAGCGGGTGCATGAGCGATATTTTTAATCCAGTTTTCAGAATATTGACCACGTATACCGTTTGGATATCTGCCAACTATTTTCCACTTTATAACACTTATTGAATTAAATCCTCTGATTTTAAGTATTAAAACCGGGGCAGAGCTAACCCAATTTACAACATCATTAAAATAAACTTCTTTTTCTTCACCCGCATATAATTTTTTAACCATTTTTTTGGTTAACTGAATCATTAAAGCATGGGAGACGGTTAGATCGTATTCTTTAATTTTGCAAAGGATCTGTCCAACAAGACCCTTTGCTAACCCATCTGGCTTTACGATTAAAAAGGTCTCTTGAACAGACATTTTAACCTCCCGTATTATTTTGTGAATTGCGTGAATTATATTTTGAAGTGCAACCGCAACGTCTTCTTTATTTAAATATATAATAGTAAAATTAATTTAATCTGTCAATCTTTCACTTTGTAATTATCATCCAAATTGAATATCTAAAATGTTTTACTAAATCCATTTTTTTATTTTGAATAATTTGTGGTATTGAATAAAAATCAAAATTTTTTTCTTTGGGCACCATTCTTCCTAATTCAAAAACTGTTGACAAGTGAGCATATCCTTTTGAAGCAGTTAAAACTTTATTTGCTTTATAAATAATATCGCCTGGTAATAATCCTTTATATTCTTTATTTATTATCTTGTGCAAGAATATGTTTATATATCTCAAAAAATCTTTACTCAATGTTTCTATAACAAGTAAAGGACCTTTTCCAAGATAAAATTTATTAAAACTTTCAATAAAAATCTTTCCTTTTGGCTTAACGACCCTTATCATTTCATTAATGGCTTTTCTTCTTCTATCAAAAGTTGATAATGCATTTATTGAAAAACGCGGACAAAAAACAAAATCAAAAGCATTGTCTGGAAAAGATAGTTCGCTCATATCACCAACTAAAAAAGTAGTATTTATTAATTTTTCTTTTTCTGCTCTTTTTTTACAGGTGTTAATTGCTTCAGGTGTAATATCAACACCTGTAACATCAAATCCTAATTTTGCTGAATTTATAGAAAATCTGCCAGAACCACAACCCAAATCCAGTAGCTTTAAACCACTTTTGATGTTTTTTAAAAAAACAATTTCTGCTTTTCTTAAAGGAGCTTTTGAATAAAAAAGAATTTCGCCTGTATAGTGGACAATATTTAATTCTTTTATTCTTTGATAATACCCTTCATTTCTCATAAAATGAGGTGCATTTACAAATACAAAAATTAGAAACACTTACCAGCGTCTTCTCTACAGCAAAGATAAGTATTAAATGATTTAGAATCAGTGGTAATCACTTCATTAGAATCATCTCCACAATAGTAAGTCGTGCCGCAGGATAAGCTAATATTAGTCCAGGTAGTGGCATTAGGTTGAGTAGTATAAAGCTCTGTTGCGCCAGATCTACTACTGGCGGTGTTTCTGTAAATCTTAAAGCCTGTTTCATTAGATGAATTATCATTCCAATTAAGTTGGATTTGAGTCCCTGTGATGTTGTTAAAACTAAGGTTAGAAGGAATTGAAGGAATGGTATTGACTGTGACTGTGTCAGGACCATAAACAGCTCTGGGGTCAAGAGAGTCAGAACTGACCCCAGCGCAGTGAGATCCTTTTTCATCAATGCAGTTAAGAGCATTGTCTATGGCATGAATTCCATAATCTGTGGTAATGGTAGGAGTAATAATGCAGGAACCACTGCTTGGTTTGTCTCCACTGCAATCTCCTGATGTTATCTTGGTCCAACTGCCTCCGCTTGGTCTTTGCCAGACTTCAACCTTGCTTAATCCAGAGCCGCCTGTGTCAGAGGCAGTCCAACTTAATGTTACTGAACTGCCAGAACAAATGCTGGAACTACTTGGAGAAAAGGAATTAACCACTGGGGCGATGAGATCTGGACAGGAGGAGACGCAATTGCCAAAGGAGTCTATCTTATCACTGGAACTGTTGCAACATTTTGGACCGCCGCTGTAGCCAGAGCAATAGGAAGTAATGGTGTATTCAGATGAGTCGTCGCCACAACAGAAGCCATTACTTAAATTGTTATCATAATCATCGCAACTATTGCCATAGCGAAAAATTTGTTGATCACTCTCGTTTTCATTGTTTGTTCCTCCTAAGTAGTTTATGATAGATTTGTGAATTTTCTTGAGTCTATTTTAATTTTATTCTCCCTCTCTTAATCTATTTTTAGATTACTACGAAGGGAAAATTTTGTCAAATTGATAATTGACAAAAAATTAAATAAATGTATAATCAAAATAGTAAACTTAGCTAAAATTAACAATATAATAACAGGGGATAAAATTATACTAAGAAAGGAGATTGGTGATGACCAGATCTTGTGAAGAAATCAAAACAAGATGTAAAACTATCATGAATGACAAAAGGGTGATTGAACTCGTTAAAACAAGCTCAAGCCCAACAGCTGCTTTTGATATGATTATGGACAAAACCGGTAACGAAGAAAAAGCAAAAGCAGGCAGATGGTTAGCAATATTGCGCCGTGATTATCTTGATGAATATGTAAAACTGGTTTAATAAAAATAATTCACTGAATTTATTTACGCCACGCTATAACAAGCACGGCACAAACAAAGTGAGGTGATTATAATGGATATTATTTGGAATTTAACACAAATTTGTCCCTGGGATTGTAGATTTTGTTGCGTATCTGCCATTTCTGTAAAAGACAAAACAAAAAAATTTGTTTATTTAAAACAGATACAAACAGAAAGGCAACTTAATTTTGCTAACAAATTAAAAGTTCTAAAAATTCTTACTGACAGAAATTGCTCTATTGATTTTTCTGGTGGTGACCCATTATACTTCAACGATGATTTTAAGATTGTTCAACAAGCCACAAGATGGTTATTACCTGAAAAAATAAGTGTTAGTATGACTGGTTGTAAAATTACCAAAGCTAAAGTTGAACTTCTTAAAAAAGTCGTGGTAGTTGAGTTTACTTTGGATAATATGCCAGAAATTCAAAATACTTTTCGTCCAAAAGGTTTTAATGTTGCTTCAATGGATGCAATGAAGAAATTAGTTTGTGCTGGAATTAAAAAAATTACGGCAGTTACCGTTCTTTATTCTGCCACCATGTCTAAAACAAATTTAGTAGGAATATACCAATGGTTTTGTGACAATAAAATTCACCAATGGGATATTCTCAAATTCTATCCGGTAGGCAGAGCAACAAAATGGATTGATTTTTCTCCTTCTGATTTAGAATATTTGGAGACGATGAATTTTTTAAGAAAACTGCGTGGGTTTACTAAAATTCATTTTCAACATTCATTAGAATTGTTGGAAAGTAAATTAAAATGTCCTGCTGGAATTGAATCCTTTGGTATTTTGCCTGACGGCACAGTTACAGCTTGTGCTTGGGCATTGAATAATCACTGTCGTCCATTAAAAAAATTTAATTTAGGCAAGTTGCCAGAAGGAAATTTGGATGATATGCTTAAAACAGCACATGAGACAATTTATTCTCAAAAAACTAACTTTTGTCGGATTGCTAAATGCCGCAAAAAAGACAAAAGTTGGAGGTAGTAATTATGAAAATAAACGAAATCCAATGCAAAAGTATTCTGACTAAAAGCAATCTACCAGAGTCAGACTATTGTATTAATCCTTATATCGGCTGTTTCCATGGCTGTATTTATTGTTACGCTAATTTTATGAGACGATTTACTGGCCACCTAAATGAAAAATGGGGAGCGTTTTTAGATGTTAAAATAAACGCTCCTCAAGTTTTGGCTAAAGAAATGTCTCGCCATCTTAAAAAGGGAATTGTATTGCTCGGCAGTGTAACTGATGCATATCAACCGATTGAAAGAAAGTATAAACTGACACGGCAAATTTTAGAAATACTGCTGAAATACGATTTTCCGGTTTCTATTCTGACTAAATCTGATTTGGTAGTTAGAGACATTGATTTACTTAAACAATTTTCTGATTGTGACGTGGGTTTAACAATTACCAGTTTAGATGAAAAAGTAAAAAAAATCTTTGAACCTTTTTCGTCATCTCCACAGCAACGACTAATTGCTTTGGATAAATTGCGCAAATTCGGCATTAAAACTTATGTTTTTATTGGACCAATTTTGCCAGAAATCATTAACTTTGAAGCGATTTTTAAGGCTATCAAAGATAAAGTTGATTTCGTAATGGTTGAAAGCTTAAACACCAGATGCGGTAATTGGAATAAAATTCTGGCGATTATCAACAAAAAATATCCTAACTTATTACCATTTTATCAATCTAAATTTAGTCAGAGCTATTGGAATGGAGTTAATGCAGAAGTTGAACAATTGAGTAAAAAATACAAAATTCCGTTAAAGGGATTTTATCAACATTAAAATTAAATTTACAATAACACTGCTGACTTTCTTAGCCAGCGGTTTTATTTTTACATTAACAAAAAAAAATCCGTCATGTAAACTTAAGCCATAATTAAAATTCATGACGATGTCCAAGATATTCTGACAGAATTTCCAGAGCAAATTGAGGAACTGCTTGGCCCCAATGAATCAACCTTTGGCCCAATCTTATCCACTTTAAACTCCACTCTGGTTGGGGAAAATCCTGCATTGCCAGCATTATCCTTGGCCGTAGCGCAATACCAAGAGTGGATAGTTACCTGCCTTGGTAAAGAACTAATATTGTAATCATTGTAATTAGTAGAGCAAGAACCCCCCGTATCAGTATATTCTCTTAATCTATAACTGCTTGCATTGCATCCAGACCCAGCATCAGAGCAAGAAACATTAGCCGGGGCGTCAGTGTATTGCCAATTATCAGTCACCAGAGAAGGATCAGCTGTACACAGAGAAATATAAGAACTCAACATATTTTTTCTAAAACTTCTGCTTTTGGTAAAGTTGAAAATAGACGCCTTGGTTTTTAATTAAATCTTCATGAGTTCCCTGCTCCACCAGTTCTCCTTTATCAAAAACCAAAATTTTATCAGCTTGCACAATAGTAGAGAGACGGTGGGCAATAATAAAAGTGGTGCGATTGGCAATCAAACTTTTTAAAGCTTCTTGCACTAATTTTTCTGAAATAGAATCCAAAGAAGAAGTGGCTTCGTCCAAAATCAAAATTTTCGGGTCGCGGAGTATTGCTCTGGCAATGGCAATTCTTTGTTTTTGTCCGGTAGAAAGTTTAATGCCGCGCTCCCCTACTTTTTGATTTAATTTTTTAGGAAATTTACTCACAAAATCCCAGGCATTGGCAGCTTTCAAAGCCTCAATAATTTCTTTCTCGCTTGCTCTTTTTTTGGCATAAAGCAAATTCTTTTTAAGAGTGTCATTAAAAAGAGAAATCTCCTGGGGTACAATAGCAATCAATTCTCTTAAGGAAAATAAATCTATTTCATTAATGTTTTTTCCATCCAATAAAATCTTACCGCTTTTTAATTCATAATAACGAGAAATTAAACCCATTAAAGTTGTTTTGCCAGCGCCAGATTCGCCAACCAAAGCAATGGTTTGCCCTGAGTTCGCAATAAAATTAATATTTTTTAAAACCTTTTTGTATTTATCATCATAAGCAAAACTGACATTTTTAAATTCAATTTTTCCTGCAACATTTTTTAATTTTTTGCCTTTGTCATAAAGCTCTTTTTCAATCTCAAATAATTTTACCGCTCTGCCAATAGTAATCATGCCGCGCTGCAATTGGCGGTAATTATCAGTTAATTGATTAAAGGGGCGAAAAACTAAATTCACATAACCAATAAAAGAAACCAGCACCCCGGCAGTGATTTGATGCTTAATTAGAAAATACAATGCTATGGTAAATACAATAACAAAGCCCAGGCCTTGGATATTATTGCGCCAGGCAGAAAGCCGGCGATGGCCCCAGAAAAAATCTGTCATTTTATTTCTGGCCCTATCTAAAAAATTTTCCGCATTCATCCTCTCCTCACTTTCTTTAATATGCGCTTTGACAAGCTGAATATTATGCACGCTATCGTAGATATGTCCCCAAGCTCGCTCCCACAATTTATTACTTTTTCTTTCTGCTTCCAAAATTGATTTATTTTTAATAATAGAAATAATAGTGTAAAAAAATAAAATCAGAATAATAGCAATTGTTAAACGCCACTCTGTTAAAAACATTAAAATAATGGCCGCCAGGGCTGTTAAAAAACTTGGCAAAAGATAAAAAGTCAAATCTTCTGTGATGTCCCAAATAAAATTTGCAGCTCTGCTAACTTTATTCATTTGTTCCCCAGCTCTTTTATCTTTATGAAAGCTTAAAGGCAGTTGCAAATAATGATAATAAATATCTGTCGTGAAAGACTGAAAAACTTTATTGCCAAGCTGACTGCCCTTAAAATCATTATATCTCCCGATCCAATTAGCAATCAAAACAAAAACAAACCAAACTAAAAGCGAGAGCCCGATAATTTTTAAATTTGGATTTTGGCTAACAGCGGCATCAACAAGCCGGCCATAAATAATTGGAATAATGGCAGAAATTACTGCCGCAAATGTGGCAAGAAAAATACAAAAATATACCAACTTTTTATGCGGCCGCAAATATTTCCAAATTAATTTGAGTAATTCTTTAAAAGGCATAATTCAATCTCATATAATTTCTTTGAATTACGAAACTTTCTTAATTGTCATTCCCGCGAGTTCAAATTTGCCAGTGGCAAATTGAACGGGAATCCAGAAATTTATCTAATTCCAAATATCCTGGATTCCCGATCAAGTCGGGAATGACAAAATGGAAATAATTTTGTAATTCAAAGTAATTTAATTATAATACAAATTTTAAATATTAACCAAACAAAAAAAGACCTTATTCATAAGTCTCTCTTAATAACATTGGAGTGCTATATTAAATGTATTATACATTATTATATAGCACTCCATAGATTTTATTTGAGCAATATCATCTTCCCCATGATGACATCGCCCTCGCTTTCCAGTTTATAAAAATATGTTCCACTGGAAAAGCGACTGGGACTAGCATTCCAGGTTGCCTGGTGCTCGCCGGCTGATTGGGAGCCATCAACCAACACCACTACTTCTTTCCCCAACATATCGAAAACCGTTAGCTTCACTTGCCCAGCAGCAGGCAAGGAGTAA
>Ga0172371_10006225_pt1 | contig 17422 bp, 10 predicted proteins | sample Lak12m_FD_114543 | JGI IMG/M metagenome (GOLD analysis project Ga0172371, IMG submission 114543) | Freshwater microbial communities from Kabuno Bay, South-Kivu, Congo - kab_022012_12m | ecosystem: Environmental > Aquatic > Freshwater > Lake | place: Democratic Republic of the Congo: South-Kivu...
GAAGGAGTCATTTCTCCCTCAGACTTTCTTCGAATGCCTGCCAAATCAGCAAGTTGGAAAAAATCAACCATCCGCGCTGCTCGCGCGGTCTCGATCATGCAAGAATCGCGAAACTATAGATACCCGCCAAGAGTGCCTAAATAGACGGTTCCGTCCGTTACAGAGGAAATCCACACCACTTGGCCTTGGGCTTCAAACTTCCACTTTTCTTTCCTAGTTTTAATATCAACGGCATGTGCCCAATGTTTGTCCAGTTTATCCTGACGGCTCCCGAAGTAAGCAACATTGTTTGTTATTTTGGGTTGCGCCACGACGCTGCCACTCACTTCATATTTCCATTCTTCTCGACCAGTATCCATGTCCACTGCATAAATACAGCTCTTTGCTTCAGAATTTTCGCTGCTAGTACCTGCAAAATACGCAATCCCATCGACTGCGACAGGAGTTGTCAAATAGTCCTGTCCTGACTGAAAAATCCACCTGAGCTTCTCGGGCGGGATAACTTGGCTGCGGAGCGTTTTCGGGTCAGCAGAGGATTCCCTATGGCTTTTGGACTCTGTGGGGATTTTGCTTGAGGCTATTTTGGATTTTTCGTGGCTTTCGAATAATCGAACAATATTCTTATGGCCTTTTTGTTCGGCAAGTGCTTTGGGATCAGCTGGCCACCCTTTGATTCCGGGATCGGCACCGTAGTCCAAGAGTCGCTTGACTATTTGTTCGTACCCATGCAAAGCAGCAAATGTCAATGGCGTGCATCCATTTCGGCACACGGAATTGAAGTCTGCCCCTTCGACAAGGAGCACTTCTACCAGAGTGGTGTATCCCATTACCGAAGCCCAATGAAGAGGTGTCTCGCCGTTTTCAGCTTTGGCGTTGATGTCGGCATGCAATCCTAGGAGATACCTTACCTTTACCCATTCTCCTCGAATTGTTGAACTTATTAGCTGTTCTTCAAGGGCTCCACCCTGTTCCATGTTTAAGCTTGCGCCATGGTTCAACAGCTCGATTACTATTTCCCTATGGCCAGATATGGCGGCCCATCTGAGCGCCGAGCCCCCCATTCGGTGTCTGGCATTAGGCCCCCCGCCTTTGTTCAATAATTTCTTAACCTGACTTAAGTTTCCGGACTTTATCGCTTCGATAATTGTGTCATCCCATTCTGGGCCACCAGCCGAGTCCCTCGCGCTGACAGTGCCAGTGGACATGAGCAAAAAGATTGTAGTGTCCAAGGAATTCTGATTACTGGCGGGACTAGAAACAGCCGACATCAGGCAGATCACAAGCACCAAAAGCAACCAACACCTTAAAAGCTCTAACCATTTCATATTGCTTGCACTCAGTGAGAAAGAGATTGCCCTGTCTTGGCAACGTTTCTCGATCTCGTCCGACGTAAGCGAAACTGCCCGCTCAAGTTGCTGAAAAGGTCTGCTTTGTAGGCTCCTTGAGCCTACCTCACCCGCAGTTTCAGGGTCAAGGACAATTTTTTCGGTTTGCCGTTCCCGAATAGGCCTTGATATCTCCGGCCAATGTCTAGGCACAGGCGACGTGAATATTCTAGTGCCAGAGAAAGTGCCTGTACCGCGGCCAATCGGTCTCATGCGGTACGATAACGGCGTGGAAATCCCGTGGGCGTTCAGTCAGCGTGGATTCGCGAGATTCATCACTGAGTTAGAGGAGCTGACCACATGGAAATACTCGGGCGACGCTGATCTAATTATCATGACCCCGGAGCTCACGTTTTCGGATTTCGTAGTTTTCGATATCGAGCGTATGCAGACGGATGGGGCCATTCAGAGCGCGTCTCAGCTCCTGGAGGCTGTGATCCGCTTCGCGGAAACCGGCCGGGCAGAAAGCGCATCAACGACGGCGCTGAGTAACCGGGCGGGAGTTCGCGTGTTCGGAGAGTCCGTTGTGGATGCCCTTCTTGAGCTTATCCCGAAACCATTTCGAGGCCTCTGGAAAAAAGGCATTCACTATCGGACTCAAAATATTGCTCGGACGAAGTGACAGGCCATCTGGTGCAGGTTCCTGGGCTCACCGGGAAGGGTAGCTGGCTGTGGGCGCTGGTTCGGGCTTCCTACTTCGTCAGCAGCATGAGATCCAAGAGATCGGCGCCTGCCGCCGACTTGACGGGCCTTGATATCTTGGTCATTTCCGATAGAATGTCCTTTAGTCGGTGGATTTTGATTCCTGCCTGCCTGAGGAGATCGATTTCCTCCTCGTGTTTGATGCTCCCGACTACAAGTTCCCTTGACCATGAACCTGGGCAGAGGGAGTTTTTCAACTGTACCTTATTCGGCTTGCTGAATTTGGCCTCGATCCATTCATGCACACCCTGAGTCAGCTGCTCCATGTCTCGCCTCTTCGCATTGTGAGGGGCGATGCTGGTTTGCTTCCGTGTGGCCTCGGGTACCTTTGTGATGTAGGAGATTGCGTTGATCGAGGCTTGAACCTCGACATGCCGACACTCGTACTTGCCGTCTGTGAGTGGCCGGATAGCCAAGAGATCCATTTCATCCACTCCGACTTTGATTCCGCGAATGGTGAAGTAGCCATTCCGGTTCAACCATTCTTCGACAACTTCCTCACCAAGTAGCGACATGGTTATTCCTGTTTATTCCCGGACAACGACTAGACTGATTCGCACACGATGCGGTGTCCTAATTCTCTGTCCGCACAGCACGCCTTTCGAACAACTGGCTGCGTCTTAAAGAAAGACGCACCTCGGTCCGCCTTTTGAGCGTAACTCCCCAACATTCACTCCGTCAAGCACCATCTCGCGCTTCGATGAGAACGCGAAGTTTCTGGGCAATTCTGTGCCAACAAAGTACGTATTCCACACCAGGAACATTGCCCACTGCTCTATGCACAAAAGAGCTTATCTGCGCGAGGAAAGCGGCTACGAATCCATGTCCAGATATATGTCCATGAGAGAACTAGGATTTTTTTCCTCGGGCAGATCGGTACGAATATCGGAACGCTAATCGGCAAGTCAATCGAGGCGGAGAGAGAAATGGGGCTTGAAATCTCAAAGTTGACGCTGTAACGAAACAGGAGAGACCAAAGCGCTCGCTCTAAGAAATACTGTGCCTAAGCGGGGGATGATCTTTTTCATCACCGCTAGATCACAAAAGATGAAACCGGAACGCACCACAGGCGGATGGTTGGTTTCACAGCCCTCTCTTGGCACCTGAAGAAGGCTGGTGAGCCTTGGAGTGAGTTAAGGATGAGTCGTCACGAGGCCCGAAGAAGCAGGTCTCGGAATCCGGATGAGAATTTCTTGGAGAAAAGGGTTCTTTATTGTCCCGTTATGACGCCCACCTGTCGTATAATCTCCGCATTCTTGAGGTCGTCACTGCCAACAGAGGCTCGCGGTACAAGAATCTCAAGGCCGATAACAGATCCGCCAATCCGTTCTTAGAGTCCAGTAATTGATTCGTCCGATAACCGGACAAGAAAGTCCGAGGCAATGAACGAGGCAGACACTTGCCGGAAATACGTGGTTCCAAGGCTTATCGCCGCTGGCTGGGACAACTCCCCGCACTCGTTCACGGAACAGCGGACCTTCACCGACGGCCGGATTATTCCCATTGGAAACAAGATCCGCAGGGGCAAACAGAAGCGGGCCGATTACCTTCTCCGTTACACTCGCGACTTCCCCGTCGCCGTGGTGGAGGCCAAGGCCGATTACAAATCCCCTTCAGATGGACTTCAGCAGGCAAAAGATTACGCCCAGACTCTGGATTTGAAGTTCGCCTACTCCACGAATGGTACGGGCATCGTCGAGTTCGACTTCATCACAGGCGTTGAGTCAAACCTTGATGCCTTCCCGTCTCCTTCCGAACTCTGGTCCCGCCTTCGGGCTGTCGATGGGCTCGACGAAAAACACAAAGATCAGCTCCTCACTCCTTACAACCTGCAATCAGGAAAAACCCCTCGGTATTACCAGGACGTTGCGATAAATCGGGCAGTGGAAGCCATCGTGAAGGGGAAACCAAGGCTCCTGCTTACGATGGCAACGGGGACAGGCAAGACTCCCACAGCGTTTCAGATCTGCTGGAAACTCTGGTCAAGCCGTTGGAACAGCACCGCTGACTACCGTCGGCCGAAGATCCTCTACCTCGCGGACCGTAACGTGCTGGTTGATGATCCGATGTTGAAGGACTTCGCTCCGTTTGGGGACGCACTGCACAAGATCAGTGGCGGGGAGGCCGTCAAGAGCCGGGAGATCTACTTCGCCATATATCAGGCTATCGCCCAAGATGAACGCAGACCCGGCCTCTATCGAGAGTATGCTCCAAGTTTCTTTGATCTCATTATTGTTGATGAGTGCCACCGGGGTTCCGCACGGGCCGACAGCGCTTGGCGGGAGATCTTGGAATATTTTGAGCCAGCAACGCAGCTCGGTATGACCGCAACCCCGCTCAGAGACGATAACCGAGACACTTACGAGTACTTTGGAAATCCGGTATACACCTACTCTCTGAGACAAGGTATAGAGGACGGCTTTCTCGCTCCCTACCGATTGCATCGCATTATCACGACGGCAGACGCTACCGGCTGGCGACCCACCAAAGGAGAGCTGGACCGATACGGGAGAGAGATCCCGGATACAGAGTACCACACGCCAGAGTTCGAAAGGATCGTAGCTCTGCGATCCCGAACTCAAGCCATTGCGAAGCACTTATCCGATTTCCTGCGTTCAAACGACCGATTCGCCAAGACCATTGTGTTTTGCGTAGATCAGGAACATGCCGACGAGATGCGAAGCTTCATTTCTAATTTGAACTCTGACATTGTTAAGAACAATCCAGACTACGTCTGCAGGGTAACCGCCGATGAGCGTGATATTGGAAAGGGACACCTGAGCAGATTCCAGGATATTGAGACCAGTACACCTGTCGTCCTTACGACGTCGCAACTTCTCACAACCGGCGTTGACGCTCCAATGGTCAAGATTATTGCTCTTGTTCGTGTGGTGGGGTCAATGGGAGAATTCAAGCAGATCATTGGCCGGGGCACGCGTGTTCGTGATGATTATGGCAAGTTCTTTTTTACGATACTCGATTACACGGGGACTGCCAGCAGGCACTTTGCCGATCCTGATTTTGACGGTGATCCCGCCCTCATAGATGAGCAACACATCGACGATGAAGGTCGCGTCACCGACGAAGAAGTCATAGAGCCAGAAGCGGAGACAGCCGATGAAGATATCGACCAGGAGCAGGGAACCGAAGACGGTGAAGCAATAATCCATGAACCGCCCGAGGACAGTCCGCCTCGCAAATATTACGTGGATGGTGGGTCTATTGAAATAATCCATGAAGTGGTTTCGGAACTCGATATTAATGGGCACAGACTTCGGGTGATCCGCTACTCTGATTATGCCGGTGAACAAGTAAGAAATCTTTACCCGTCGCCTTCTGATTTTCGAAAACTCTGGGGCGTAGCGGAACAACGCGGCGAGATCATTGAGCAGCTTGCCGAACGGGGTATTGATTTCGACGAGCTTGCAAAGGCTGCTCATCAGCCGGATGCGGACCCGTTCGACTTGCTGTGCCATGTTGCCTATAATGCTCCTCTTCGGACTCGTAGAGAGAGAGCAGATAGGCTTCGGAAAGACAAAGAGGACTTCTTCCAACAATATGGGCCTGAAGCTCGGACGATCTTGAGCGATCTTCTTGAAAAGTATGCCGAACATGGACTTGCTCAGTTCAAGATTCCCGAGGTACTCAAAGTTCCACCTATCTCGGATCGGGGAAACGTTGTGGAGATCAGCCAGTTTTTTGGAGGAGCAGACAAGCTGCGACAGGCAATAAGACAGCTCCAAGCCCTGTTGTATGCGGCCTGAACGAGGAGATTTGATGGCAAGAAGAGTGAAAGCCAACTCTGACAAACCTGTGACTACGACTCAGCGCTTAGGATCAGTGACTAAGTCAGCGCGAGACATCATGCGGAAGGACAAAGGGCTCAACGGTGATCTCGACCGGCTGCCCATGCTCACGTGGATAATGTTCCTGAAGTTCCTTGACGATATGGAACAAATTCGGCAAGAGGAAGCGGCCCTCGCCGGTGAGCGTTTCCGGGCTGCGATAGATCCTCCCTACCGGTGGCGGGATTGGGCTGCAAAGGAAGACGGAATTACTGGTGCGGAACTCATCGCATTCATTAATCAAGACGAAGCGACGCTTCTTGACGGATCGAAGGGGCCCGGACTTTTCGCTTACCTTCGTGGCCTTCAGTCGGCAAACGGAAAGGGAAGAGAAGAAGTTATAGCCAACGTTTTCCGGGGCGTATTCAACCGCATGGAGTCCGGTTACCTGCTCCGCGACGTAATCAACAAGGTAAACGGTATCCATTTCAGCTCTTCGGACGAAATCCATACGCTCAGTCATCTCTATGAGTCCATGTTACGGGAAATGAGGGACGCTGCGGGGGATTCAGGGGAATTTTATACTCCCAGACCCGTGGTCAAATTCATGGTTGCGGTGACAGACCCCCGACTTGGGGAAACGGTTCTCGACCCGGCCTGTGGTACAGGCGGCTTTCTGGTGGAGTCCTTCGATCATCTCTGCGAGCAGTGCAAAACCGTTGAGGACCGCCGATTGCTTCAAGAGCGGTCCATTTTCGGTCAGGAAGCCAAACCACTTCCCTACATGTTGTCCCAAATGAACCTGCTTCTTCACGGACTGGAGTATCCGAAAATTGCTTACGGGAACTCACTCACGGTCAAGATTGCTGAAATCGGCGATAAAGACAGGGTAGATGTGATCCTCACGAATCCGCCTTTCGGAGGAGAAGAGGAAGTGTCCGTGAAAGGCAACTTTCCAGCGGACATGCAGACCTCCGAAACAGCCCTCCTATTCCTCCAATACATCATGCGCAAGCTTCGACGTCCTGAGAAGAATAGCGGCAAACCTGGTCGTGCAGCGGTTGTTGTTCCTAACGGAACTCTGTTCGGTGATGGCGTATGCGCTCGCGTCAAAGAACAGCTTCTCAGGGAATTCAACCTGCACACAATCGTCCGTCTCCCCAATGGTGTCTTCGCCCCTTACACTTCGATCCCGACAAATTTGCTGTTCCTCGACCGTTCCGGACCCACGAAAGAAATTTGGTTTTACGAGATTCTCATCCCTGAAGGTCGCAAGAATTATACAAAGACGATCCCGATGAAATTCGAGGAGTTTTCGGAGTGTGTCAAATGGTTCCACCCTGCTGGCCAACGAAAAGAGAATGAGCAGGCCTGGAAGGTCCACGCCGATGATGTAACGAAATACGACGAAGGTGGAAATCTTCTATCGTGCAATCTGGACATCAAGAATCCCAACGGTGCGGCGTCGCTAGAACACCTGCCGCCTGAACGACTTTTGGCCGACATTATCGCCAAGGAACAACAGATCGTCGAAATTCTCGACGTAATCAAGAGCGAATTGTCTGGAGCTATCTGATGCTGTCACTCCTCAAGACGCCTTTCAAGTTAACGTCCGTGGAGTTAATGCTAGCTGCAGCAGCGAGTGTATTTGTAAAGCGGCTCTGGGGTCTGGGACATGCCAAGAGCGTAGACAGTCTCTGCGAAGCTCCACAGTACGGTTACTCTGAAAAAGCTACATCTGAGGTGATTGGTCCGCGATTTGTTCGTATAACAGATATCAGGGCAGGCAATATTGACTGGGCTTCTGTCCCCTTTTGTGATTGTGGTGCCCCAAAAGGTTATTACTTACGCAGTGGTGACATCCTGATCGGACGGACGGGGGCTTCTATTGGGAAATCCATTATAATGCCCGAAGTACCCGAGCCAGCTATCTTCGCATCTTACCTAATTCGGCTGCGGCCGCACCGTGATGCTGTGAATGGTCGATATTTGTACTGGTGTTTGCAGACCAACGAATTCTGGGATCAGATCCTTACGATGTCACGCGGCTCGGCGACAAAGAACATAAACGGGAAGATGCTAGCCTCTCTCAAATTTCCAGTTCCTCGGGAGGACCTGCAAGAAGCTGTGGTCACATTTCTCGATGGCTTTGCCAAGTATCTTGGTGGCGAGACCGAAGAGACTCCTATTGTACCAGCTGAACTTTCAAAGCAGCGGCGGATCGTGGAGAAGATCGAGCGGGTCACAGCGAAGATCGAAGAAGCACGAAGTTTAAGAAAGGACTGCCTCAAGTCAGGCCAGCACTTGTTAAGCACGACACTGGGGGAAGTCTATAACGAGTTGGCGATCCAATATGGCACAGTGGAGTTTCGAAAGCTTAGCCCTCACGTCACTAGTGGCCCGAGAAACTGGAGTAAGCACTATTCTGCGACCGGTTCTAGGTTTTATCGTGCTCAAGATGTTGGGCCGCATGGATCAATCCTTGCTGATGTCAAGCAATTTCTTACCCCACCGGCGGGTATTCAAGGGCGTTCAGCCCAACTCGAAGTTGGAGACCTATTAGTGGTCATAACGGGTGCCACTGTTGGGCGAGTAGCTCTTTTCCTAGAGAATCATGAACCTGGCTTCGTCAGCCAGCACGTGGCGATATGCCGCCTACCCAAGGACCGCTATCTTCCCACCTTCGCTCTTTACGGATTGCTCAGTCCAGAAGGCCAGGAACAGCTCTTAGGCCAGAAATACGGGCAGGGAAAACCGGGGCTAAATCTTACCAATATTAGGAATATTCGCCTACCATGTCCTCCACTTGAGGAGCAACGTCGTATAATTCGGTATGTGGGCAGCGTTCAATCAAAGATAGAAGAGTTCAAGAAATTGCAGGCACAGACCGCCGCCGAACTAGATGCCCTGATTCCGTCAATTCTCGATAGGGCGTTCCGGGGGGAGTTGTAAGTTCACAGTATCTCCGGGAAACGATGTCTTGCTGCAATTATAGCCAAGGAATACTGAAAACATGAAAACAACTATTTCCAGTTGCGATGCCTTTTATTTCCTGTCTCGTATTGGAGGGCTTCAGGTTTGGCAGCCGAATCAATCTCACACAGCCCGCTTGGACGAAGTGGCCCGGATAGCTGGTTCGATTGACCGATGGGGAGATCGGAAACCGGAAGCAGCTGAACTGAAAGAGCTGCTGAACACAATCGTACCGGCAGATAGCCCAATAGGTCTGCTCGAAGACCCACTTACAGGCCTGTTCACAGATAACGCCATTTTCTTGAAAGGTAACTTCACCTGTTACCCAGGCATTAATCAGGACGGTCCCTGGATGCTCAAGATCCTCGGCGCTTCCATATTCCTTAACAGTTCGGCTTTCCCGCCACAATTTCTTGAACAAGTGGCCGTTGCGACCAGAGCCATGCTTGCGCTAAGTCATCAGATAGCTTTCCGATTGGGGCACTCGAAATATATGGATAGTCCGGATACTTGGCGAGGTGACATAGAGGTCCCAGACGACGAAACATTGCAAAGATATTCTGAAGCGGTCGTGTTTTCTGATGAAGATCTGGAGTCTTGTCTTTCCAATGCTGGTTCGGAGTCGCATTCTTTAGCTCCCTTTGTGATCGAGTTGGGCACTCTCGACGGCGATGATTTAGATCCCGAAAACAATCCCATCATCTTGCGGCCTCTGATCCGCATAGATGGCAAGCTCATAGTGGTTTCTCCGGGATCGATTCTACATGCGGTCCGCCATTTCGTTCTTCGTTCGGCCAGAGAATCGGAAGTGCTTGGGTTGCTCGCTGAGAATTACCGAAAATCGGTCTGGAGCTTCGTTCAGGAACATATGCGGCTGCTCTCGTTGGGGCCGTTGGATTGCCCACTTCCACCAGGATCTATCGGCGCGCCTGTAGAGGAAAGCCTGTTTGCGATTGACTCCGACAAAGTAGCATATGTCCAACTCCTCGCCGACGATATGAGTGATTTCAAACCCGAAGAGGCTTGTGGGCTGTGGGAATGCGAGGCTTTGGACCAAGCAGTGGAAAAGAGGGCGGCGTCCGTGGTTGAATGGCTGACAGCCGGAGGTAATAGTTATTGTCGCTCGGTTCTTGTCGTCTATGTCTTGAGTTTCATGGGACGGGACATATTCTTCTCAATTCAAAACGAGCCGCCTAACTCAAGGGTTCTTGCGCTCTCCGCCCAGGATCTGGAAGTAATCATACAGTTACGAGACTTGGACAATTTGGCGCTCTGGAAATTCTCGGAGGCTGACCGAGCACTCCGGAAGAAGAGCCAAGTGCTGAGTCTTGATTTTCTGGATATGTACGCTGTGTACAAATCTCATCGGGATTCCTTCTATCTCTCTGATGAACCGATGCCGGACTTTGGTGTGGTCCCCGTAGGTGAAGCGCGTTCACTCAGGATCAAAGCCGCCAGCCAAGCCGACGTGCATTTCAGCCCGCGGTTCGGTCCGGCTGACGCCTTATTGGTGACCAGATTCGAAGAAGACGATGCGATCCCAGTCTTTTATCCAGAGATGGGCATTGGAAAGACCCTCGATAGACTCGTGGAGGGCTACCACCAACCCATTTGGATTGAATGCAACGATCGCTCCCAGAGAAGTTCTCAAGAGGTTTGGGGACTTCATGTGAAACTCGCCAACACGTTGGCATATTGGCTTTGGCAGCTCACCTCAAGCCTTAAACCACATCTCGTTCCAATCGGCATTCTACCGGTAAGAATTAATTTTAGGCTAACAAATCCAGAGCGTTGGCCCGAAACCAGTGGTGATATCAGAAGCGAAGATTTCGGAACGCCAGAATGCAGTGCGTCTTCCTGCCATCGAACTTTATTGCTCGAAATTCCTGCCGGAATGGCTGTTTATCTTTATGGACCCGATAATCGCGGCGAGAGGTTAATCCTTGACAACATTTTGTCTGGTCTAGGGAAAATGCTGGTCGATCATGGACTCGAAAACAAGCTTACCGAAGAGGAACGTCAACGAATCTTGGATTGCCACGTTCCGTTGGGACGCAAAAAGAAGCTGGTGCTTATCACCAGCGGAGGACGCGCTTCTCTTGTGCCAAAGCGCCTTCCCTCCTTCCGGACGCTCCAAGCATATAACGTGGAACAACAGCTAGACGATATAGTGAGAGAATTGAAATGCAACCCACCACCGGGAATCTTGGCTGATGTGGAACAGTGCAAGAGAGTGTGTAATGAACTTGTGGATATTTACCTCTGGCGAGTGAGGGAATTATTGACTAACTTTTCATGGGAATCGCTCCTCACCACATTTATTGCCCAGCATGAAGCCTACTGCCACAGAAAAGTTGTGGAAGAATTGGCCACACCTACAAACATTGAGTGCTACGGCGATGTTGTCCCGCATCTCCAGCGACTCATCTCAGAGCGCATGAACGCAGAGCATGCAGCTGAAGCTTTACGACTGCTCATAGAAATTGTCTCAGCTGAGCCTCCTCCAGGAAACAGGCCGCTTAATATGGAGGACTTGGATATGCTCGTTGCGATGGCATATCATTTGATCAACTGGGCCACGTTAAGTGATCATATTGCGCTTGGCATACTCGACTACCGTTTGAGTATTCTCGATTCAGGCAGGATAGGGTTAGAGAAGAAAGGACCTAAGGAGGTGTGGGACCCGTTTATCAGAGCGAAAACTGTGGAAGGAGTCGAGGATGCGATCAGGGAATTCGACAAACGTTTTGTAACTTCTGCGCCCGCTGAGCGGGAAACCGGTGGGACCACTGCATTTGATCCCGCTTTCAAGGCCGAATTCGGTTTGACGCTTGCAGAAATCGCCCACTTCCATCGATTTTTTACTAACCTCGGATTCACGCAGGATTCGCCCGCGGCCTCCTTGCCGGTCTCCCAAGTGCGGGACCTGATGGCCCGCGATCTTGGTTGGCCTGGTGACAAAATTACGACTACCCTCAATCTCTTCACTCTCAGCCCGAGAAAGAAATGGGAACAAGCACCTCTGGGCTTTTCCGCGAGAGAAGATATCTGGCCTTGGCGTCACAACCGGCGATTATCGTACTTGCGAAGGCCTCTGGTTCGAGGGCCAGCCTCAGACCAGGACACCATGATATTCTGGGGACCACGCCATGTGGATGAGTCTTTGAGGAACCTATTTGGCCTCGTTTATACGGGCCGATATAAGCTTCAGCCAGAAAGCTCAGAAGAAATGGAGAAACTAATTTCTTCGCTGCGAGAAAAAGCCAGTGGGGACTTTGTATCTGAAGTGAAAGGCTGGATCGAGCAGGACTCCAGTTGGACCTGTCACCGAGAGGTCAAGATCGGACCAGGCGAGACTCTCCAAGCACCTGAAGATATTGGAGACGTGGACGCATTGTGCCTGGACGCCAGTCGTAGGAGAATCTTGTCCATCGAATGCAAGAACGTAAACTTCGCACGAAACCCCCGTGAAATCCGGAACGAACTTGAAAGATTCCTGGGAGATAAAGATCCCTCTGACTCGTGGGTTGCACGGCATCAAAAACGACATCAATGGCTGGAAGCGAACTCTGCGGTCGTGCAGGCCGCTTTTAGTCTGGAGGAAATACCCTTGCAAGTGAAATCATTGGTGCTTACTTCAGAAGAGATACCTTCAGCTTACGTGCGAGACATGCCATTGCCGATTTTGTCCTTTCCCTACCTGCGGCGGGAAGGCATTCGGGCCTTGGACAAGGGTCAGGAGATTGGGGAGTGATCCTCACATTGTTCGCAGTTGGCACTGCGGTGCCGACTCCATAGAACAAAGTGATGGTTCCAGCAGTGTGAACCAAGTAGATTACGCCGATCATGTAGTTCGACTGTCGAAGGATTGCTGTGCCGTCGTCGATGGTCTTGACCAGAGCGACGTTCCCCCTAAATTTCCGGCGAGTATAACGGTATACATGGTTGTCGCCAAAGCGACGACAGAAAGGTGCCCATGGGGTTCAAGCAGGTTCTTGATTGCATTCTCGGAAGATCCTCTATCAACTCTCATCCTCACGAGTCCAGCGCACAATGGAGGCCGACCATACCGGATAGTCTCCTAGCTGCGAAAGCTCGCCAATGTGACTTGGACTTGCACTTTGATGATTTCTTGAAATTCTTGCTCCAGGCAATTTCTCGCCTCGAACGAAGTTGCAATCTGCCAGAGTTCACTGACCACGGACTCTCCCATCTTGAAAGTCTTGTTGACCGAATCAGCCACTGGACTTGCGCTGAAAAGATCGGCCGCAGAATAGTCCTGAGCGATCTGCTGGACGTAGGCTCAAGCGAAGCGGCTGTGCTACTGCTAGGCACATTGTTTCATGACCTTGGAATGCTTTCTCACCGCCCCCAGGCTCCTTTTAGTACGTTCACACCATTGGGATGGGGCCAGATGGATCTAGCCACTTGGGTTCGAAAGACCCATGTCCAACGGCTGGAAAGCTTAGTCACAGGGCTTCTGGACGAGTATGAGGCAGGGCTCTTGAGCACGCGCCACGGAGTCAATCGAGATCTTTTTCAGAGGGCGATCAAGATAGCCTGTGCTCATCAATACTGGCCCTGGCAGGACGGTTTCCGAGATCTTCCTGGCCGGGACCAAGGGTTAGCAGCCATCATAGCCGTGGCAGATCTCTTGGACGAAGATGCCGCTCGATGCGATACGAACACGTTGCTGCATCACCGACAGGGAACCCTGCTTAATATGGGGCACTGGATACGGCATGGGCTGACTAAACCCCCTATACGCGTCACGAATGGTATCGTAGAAGTGGAGATGGTGAAACCTCCAGATACCGGCGAAGGACTTGCCCCGGTCTTCTCAGCGCTCAGAAACCAGTTCCGACTTGCAGGCATCTATAACGAGGCACTGAATACCATCGGAGCCGCTCCCATCGAAGCTGTTTTCCACCCGTCCGGAGGTCTCCCGTCAGAAGAAAACAAAGAACTTTCTGGATGGACTCAAATCCCTGGACTTCCTACAGAGGAAGCCCTGGTCTTTCATCTGCTTTCCAGTTTTATGGATGAAGCTTTGTTGAAAGGACCAAATAATACTGCTGAAAGGCTTGCAGAGCGGGGAGCCATCGGGATGGAATTTATAGATCTCAATTGGCATGAACAGATAAAATTCAAGGATGGAAAGGAGGCTCGTTCCCTGGATGAACAAGCTTTTTATGCCATACTTCAGGACTAATAAAGATGTCTAATAGGGACGGAGTAGCATTGGCAAGCTCAAATGAAGAAAGAAGGCGACTGGCGCTTGATTATCTTCGCCATCGCATGAGAGAAGCCCACATCCGCGGGGATGGCTCAACTGTCAATCATTTGTGTGCCGTCGCCCTGGAACATCTCCGCAAGTGGCAAAGTGAGGAAAATTGCACTCTCTCCCTCGGGGATTACTGGTGGGCTGTAGCAATGGCCTGTTACTGGCTTGTAGACGAGTACATGCTCAGGTTCTGTGAAGAATGTCTCGGCAAGGCGGCGGCGAAGAATGAGTTGGAACAAGAGCTGGCGCGGGTTCTCGATGCCGTGGTGAACCTCATCAAAGAACCACTATACGAAGCGCCCAACATTCAAGACGATCTCTGGGAGGCCGAATTCAGTTGGCTGACAGAGGAAAACGAGACTGAGGGCATAACTTTCCTGGTATTTGCCATCGAGCTTTTGTGGAGACACCGGTTGTCAAACATGGATTCCTCTTGGTGCGATCTTGCCGCAAATTGGCAGGCCAAGCTGAGTGGCTATGCCCGTCTCGCCACTCTCACGGGAGCGCTCCAAAATGTTGTTGATCGCCTCAGTGTCCAGGAAAAGGTTGTCTGGCCAGGCATTAGCGGGCAAGACCCAGATGGGTGGGAGGATCAAAATGATAAACTTGAGGTGAAGATTTACAGGGCGTGGAAGGCATGGATTGCACGAGATTGGGACACTTTCGATCTGTTATTGAAAGACCTTGTGCCAAGCACCTCAATGGAATCAGTCCACGCTGTTCCGCTTTGGCGATTGCACGATATGGCACGTGGAGTGAAAAGCCATCCGCTATATAGGGCTTACTGGGAGGCCCGAGGAGATCCTCAAGTCTTGGGCCTCACCCGAATGAGAGAACGGGTGCTCGCTGGAGGCTATATTGCATTTCAGGAGATTCGTGATCGTGCCCTGAAGAGTTATCTTGCAGGGGTTTGGAGAGAGGGAAGTTCCGAAAACAGAGCCAGTGAACGATTTCATTGCGTTAGACTGGCGATGCTGAACCAAATTGCCGCGCTGCGAATATGGGACTTGGCCTCTTGGCTGCACACAGCCAAGCTCGTTTCGGAGATATTCCTTGAAATAGCGTCTCAAGATGAACGTGAGGGCTATTTTGCCCGTGAAGCGATCTGGTGGACCGTGCTGGCCCTCCATCTGCGAGAAAATGATCCATTCCTTAGGCGAGCAATATCGTTGCTGGAGCGGACAGACATCGACTGCACCACTCACCTCGTCCAAGGACTGCTTAATTCTCGACCCGTCGAATATGGACACGCAATGTACGTTTTCTCAGAGCTGAGCGATGCTATTCCAGAGGATCTGCTTTCGGAGGTAGCAAAATGGTGGGTAAAATGCGTTCAGTTTCCCAACCACTATATTCATCCACTCCAGAATCGACGAGCATTTTTCTGGGGTAAAATCCTCCCGTATTTGTCCGATGCGGAACTCATTTGTAGAATTCTGCATCCTGGAATGATCCTCGTGTCTCAAGCGTTAGGAGTATGGGATGAAGATAAGCCTGGAATGATCAAAGCATACCTTACAAAAGCCCCTTTGGATTTAGCACGCGAAATAGCTCGGTCGATGACTGATTCCAGCAAGAAGGCTAACAAAGAGACTATAGCGATTATGCTGTCGATTTTTGCAACTGCAACGCGAATGAGACCGGAGCTCACCGAGCAGTCTGCAGAAGAGACAGGACCGATTCTGGAACTTGCGAACGGAGAGCACCCAGCGAGCAATGACGTACAGATACTCGAAGAACTAAAGGCCGAATGCAGGAAACGAATTGAGACTTCAATCGATGCGGTCTTTCAGCGGTCTGGAAACGGCCCTTTTCCTATAATGGCTGATATCTACCCAAACGGGATTACTGCCGTACCATGGGAACCATCAGATGCAGATCTTGTGCGGCGACTTGTGCATGCTGTCGACCACTCCAGAGCAACTCACGACGAGAAGGCTCAATTCTTACTTACGTTGGCACATTTGATACGGGTCGGCGATCGTCTTTGGGCAACGTCTATCTTTTCATCGTTCTGCGGTTGGCTCCAATCAGCCCCGACGGTTCCAACAGGAGTAGATCACACGTCTAGGGGTCCTCTCCAAATTTTTCAGTTTCATCGGCGTGGCAATCTGACAATCACGTCGTCACTCTCAGATCTAGCGAGAGAAATGTCCCGTAGGATACCAGAACAGGTCATGGGGCCGATAGTCGCGTGGATCGAGCAGCGCATATCTTCGGCGGAAACAAAAACTTTGCCCAGTGTGATTAGCTTGGCGATCACCATTGCGCTCAGTGGGCAGGCGCCATTCGGTAATCGCCTAGCGCTTGCCGCTCACGCAATGCTTACTAAGCTGTCTTGCGCTCTGGACGACGAGGATACGGCGTCTGCACTGATCGAGGTTCTGAGCGAGCTTGCTTTCAGGTTCGGGCCTGATGCTGGAACTGAAGGCATTGTTGGAGCCGCCAATGAGGGGCCAAAAGCCTTGTTCCTCCAGGGTCTCGGTCTGTGGTTCAGATCGGTTGCCGGATCAGATGCTCCAGATGTCCGGCAGGCTATAGGATACACCATTCGGGAATGGCAGCGGAGCGCTACGATGCCGGAAGAACTTGAGAGCGTTCTTAATGCATTGCGCGGTGACCGACGAATGAGAGTGCGACGAGCAGCTTCAATGACTTGAGATGAGTAAGCATTGATTCTTGGAGTTCTGTAAGCAATGTCTACGACTGCTCAATCAGAGCAACAGGGGCCTCTGAGATCGAAGACGAGTTGAACGAATGGCGCTAAATCATCAATGGTATTCTTTCCTTAGTCTCGCAACCCGATTCAATTTGGAAAGCAAAGAAAGATGTGTCTTATCCGACACCCGTGAGTACTTGATTTCGTGGATTTTCTCGACCAGCTGACGCGCAATTGGTATCCTATTTTTTGCCTCTTCAAAAAGAAAGGTGGCAAGCCACTTTCCTGATGAGAGGAAAGGCAGACCAATGCTATCAATGCCTAATTCGATTGCTCCCTCTCCGTACAGTCGCCTATCAAGTCGCGATTTCACTTGTTTATTGTACTGGGCCACCCGCGCCTTCCTCTCCGATTCGGGCAGGGCGGACAGCTCACTAAACAGGCTTCTCACAGCATTTCGCAGAACTCTGCTCGATGTTTCCCGTTCAAATTCAGTTATTGGCACGTATTCGTTAGAGGTGGTTGCAAAACCTCATAAACGTTTTATGACGATCATGATACAGGCGATCTGAAGGAAAGCCTCGTACATGCCGATCTGATGCTCGTATCGGACAACGATGCGTCTAAAGTTGCC
>Ga0172371_10006228_pt1 | contig 17419 bp, 13 predicted proteins | sample Lak12m_FD_114543 | JGI IMG/M metagenome (GOLD analysis project Ga0172371, IMG submission 114543) | Freshwater microbial communities from Kabuno Bay, South-Kivu, Congo - kab_022012_12m | ecosystem: Environmental > Aquatic > Freshwater > Lake | place: Democratic Republic of the Congo: South-Kivu...
CAGGGAAACATCCGTGCCACAACCAAACCGGTCAGTTTCGACCAGACCGCGGTGGACCTGCTGATGAGCCTGACCGAATTCTCCAAGTGGCGCAGCAACAGCGGCATCCTGGTCAGCGAGGACCTCGGCGCGGAGGCTGTGCGGAAATTCTTCAGCCCCAGCGGGCAATCATTTGACGCGCGTCAGGTTGCGCGCAATGCTTTCCTGGCGGGGAACGATTTACTTTACCTGGATGAGTTTGTGTCCACCGGGGACGCGGATCGATTTGAGACTTATGAAAAGACTATCGAATTTTTTATCCAGAAATACCGCGAAGACCAGGCTTTCGCAGCGCGCGTGGACGCGTCTGTGCTGCGCATTCTTACACTCAAATATGAACTTTACCCGGATTTTGATATCAACGAAGTGATCCCGAATGATTTCAGGTTGGCCGATATCGGCGTCGAGAATTCGCTGGCTTTCGATGCAGCCAGCACAAGCGTTTCGCTGATCAATCCCAACGCGGATGAGTTGAGCAACACCCTGAGCGATGCGCCGGATAACCGGGATAAGCTGGTTATCTTTACAGACACTTTGGATGCCAGCCAGTGTTCCAACTGCCAGACTCAGAGCATCCTGGCGGTGGACAGCTTGCAGAAGGCGATCCTGAAACTTTATGGGCCAGGCGGCAGCGGCCAGGTGAGTGACGGCCAATTCACATCCTATTCTTTCGAAGATTTGCAGGACTTTGTTGAAAACCCATTCAACCGGGTTGAATTGGAAACCAACCTTTCGCGCGCAGATTGGGTGGTCTTCGTAGTTCAGGATAACGATACCAGCCGCCCGGGATCAAGTGCGCTGCAAAACCTCATCGCGGAAAAGATCGAGACCATCCGCAACAAGAACGTCATTGTTTTCGCGATGAACGCGCCATATTACTTTGACGCAACGGATATCTCGGCATTTACAGCTTATTATGGCTTGTACAGCAAGCTGCCTGCTTTTCTTGAAATTGCCGCGCGGATTTTGTTCCAGGAAATTACGCCGCTCGGGAGCTCGCCGGTATCCATTCCGGGCGTGGCGTACGATCTGATCACGGCCATGACACCGGCTGAGGATCAGATCATCGGCTTGCAAGTGGATGACACGGCAGCGACGGAAGAGGGCTCACAAACAGAGAGCACGCAAGCCGAAGGAAAGACATATAACCTGGGTGATAATCTGCCTGTGCGCACGGGCGTGATCTTTGACCATAACGGACATGCGGTTCCAGACGGAACGGTTGTGAAATTCATCCTGAGCCAGCAGGGTGAAAACGTTACGGTTCAACAAATCGAATCCACAACTGTCGGAGGGGTGGCGCGCGCTTCCATCAGATTGCAGAGCGAAGGCATGCACGAAATCCGCGTGACCAGCGAGCCGGCGTTGAATTCGCAAATACTGGTACTGAATATTTCTTCCAACGCTGTCGCGCAAATCAGCGCGATCAATCCGACGCCCATGCCGACCGAAGAAAATGCCACCGCGGTTCCCGGAATGGTTGTAGAAGAAGAAGTTCCACCGGTTGAACCCGTAAAAACCAATAATCGGATCATCGAATGGCTGCTATCCAGCCTGCTGGCGTGGGGCAGCGGATTGCTGTTCTTTTTCAATTCAGACCTGCTCGGAAAGATCAGAAGCAGGGCCTTCATCAGCTCAGGCATCGTGGCTGGCGGATTGCTGACCGCGCTGTGGCAGATATTGGGATTATCCGGCGGCGCCCCGAGAATCGGGTTTGCCGGTTACGTCAATCTGGCCTTTGTAACTTTCATGGGGGAGATCATTTTTGGGGTGGTGCTGTACTTCTACGTCCGCAAATTCATGAACGTCCGCTAACAAGCTAGACCAACAACGCGGCGATCAAACCTAAAAAGGTCAATCCCAGGGAAATCAGCAGCAGCGTTTTCACTTCCGTGAATGCCAGCAGTTCCCGAATTTTGATTTCCACCGGAGCGCCTCTTTCTTCGATATAGCTGGTTTTGCCTGTGAAAAAATCACGCAGCTGGGTCATGCTGGTTGGCCGCTCATCCGGATGGAGATTCATGGCCCACAGGATGGCACGCTCCATCTGCGCACTGATGGCGGGGTTAACCTGACGCGGCGGGATCAGCTTGGCGGGATCGATGAAGCGTTCACGCGCATCAGCGGGGGCGGAGTTGGTGAGCAAGTGATACAACGTGGCGCCGAAGGAATAGATATCGCTGCGCACGTCGGTATGCGAACCATCGCCGCCATATTGCTCCAGGGGTGTGTACAGGGCGGTGCCCTGCCCCTGGATGATCGTGATGGTCATTTCACCGGGCGCGAGCACTTTGACCAGCCCAAAATCCACCAGTTTCAGCAGACCGCTGGGGGTCAGCTTCAAATTACTGGGTTTGATGTCACGATGCAGGATGGGCGGCTGCTGCCCATGCATGTAGATCAGCGCATCGGAGAGCTGGTTGGCCCACTTACGCACCTCGTTCTCTTTCAGGAATTTTCCCTGATGTTTGGCCTTCAGCATCAAGGTGCGCAAGTCGTCACCGGGTACATAATCCATCACCAGGTAATCGCGGTCGCCAATGGAAAAGAAATCGGAGACTTTGGGAAGGTTGGGATGATCCAGACGCGCCAGCACGGTGGCTTCACGTTTGAACTGATCCTGGGCTTCCTTGTTCAATTGCTTGCCGAGGGTTCTATCATGTTCGACTTCTTTTAAAGCGCACAACCTCCCGCTCAAACGGGTATCTTCAGCCAGGTAGATGCTGCCCATGCCGCCCTGGCCGATGATCCTTTTGATACGGTATCGGTTTCTGAGAATTTCAGCGCTTTTTAGAGGTAATGGCATTAAAATCTTCCGGTATTTGTCTTTTTAAGATATTTGCTATATTATACTTCTTAGGAGAGAGAGACAATTTAATGGAGCAAAAAACCAATGAATTCCCGTTCCTGATGGCGCAAAAAGGACCGCTGCAAGGCCAGGTTTGGGCGATCAAGGATGAGATCGTTATCGGACGGGATCCTGCCTGTGATATTGTCATCGATGACCGAAAAATCTCCAGAAAACACGCACAGATCCATTTCAACGCGGACAAGAAAAATTACCTGACCGACCTGAACAGCAAAAACGGAACGCTGCTGAACGGGGACTACGTGATCGATCCGGCTTCATTGAAAGATGGCGATGAGATCATCATCGGTTTGGTGCAAGAATTTATTTACGTCAGCTCAGACGCAACCCTCCCCCTGGGCAAGGCGCCGGCAACCGATACCGGCAGCGGATTGAAGCTGTTCATCGACCAAAAAGCGCGGCGCATCTGGATTGGCGAGAAGGAATTGATCCCTCCGCTTTCGGTATCGCAATATGAACTGCTGGTCTTTTTGTACGAACACCAGGGCAGCGTGGTCACGCGCGAAGAGGTGGTGGAAGAGGTTTGGAAGAACGAGAAAGCGATTGGCGTAACCGAACAAGCCCTGGACGCGCTGGTGAGACGGCTGCGGGAACGCCTGAACAAAATCGATCCTACCCATGACTACATCATCACTGTCAGAGGGGTAGGATTCAAGCTGGAAAACGATTCCTACGCTTAGTTCCCTGAAAGAATCAAGGTTTATTGAGATTGGCCGCCATGGAAATGCGCAGGGCGGTTTTATAGACCTTGCGCAATTTTTCAGCGATCTCGGGGTTGGCGTTCTGCCCTTCGGTTTGCGCAACCACTGAATTCAGCAAGCCCAGGAATTCCTGGTTGATTTTCCCGGAATTTTCCTGGAGCACCTTCTCAAGCTCGGCATTATCGCTGATATCCAGCAGGTTTTCCAGGAATTGAACTTCTTCGGCCGGCTGGGCGGCTTTTTCGATGAAGATCATCACCTGTTCCAGCTTGGTGATGCGTTCCAAGTTGGCGTCCTTGCGCGCCTGGGCGATCTCCGATTCAAGCACCTGCACGAAGAATTCATTGATGCTCTCGATGTTTTCCTGCAGAGTGGTTTCGATATTGGGGGCGGAGATAATCTTTTCGAGCAGCTCACGGGTTTTTTCAAATTCCTGCTTGACCTGTTTATCGATCTGCTCAGTCATTTGCAGCAGCTTTTCGCGCAAGTCGGTCAGCTTGTGCTTTTCTTCCTCATTGGCGGTGCTATCGATTTTTTCGCTCAGGATCTTGAAGAACTCGTAATCCATGCCGGAACGCGCCATGCTGACCAGGGTTGTGAGCTGGACATCGGATGAGTGGCTGATGAGGATATCCAGCAATTTCTCGCGCGTTAAACCATCTTTGCCGGCTTCCTGCAGCGCTTTGAGGGCGCTCTCGGATTCCTTGGCCTGGATATAAATTTCCTTGCCGACCTTGGTGTTTTCAAAGAGGAGCTTTTGCAATTCGAGCAGCTCTTTTTGGGAATTCTGGTCGCCCTGCGCCATGGTGGATTGCAAGATGCGGGATAGTATCGAAAAGAAGTGCATGTCAATCAGCGCTTCTTCCTGTTGGATGACCGCCAGGCGGTTTTCCTTGGGCGTGGTGATCAAACGCTCCAGCAGCATGACGCGCTTTTGCTGGGCTTCCAGCATTTCCTTGGTGATGCCGTCCGCTTCCAGGATGGTCTCGATCAGCGTCTGATAGGTGAGCATGCTCTTTGGCTGCAGCAGGTAGGCTTTGCGCTTTTCCTGGGGCAGATTCTCCAGGGTGCGTTTGATCAGGGGGCCGATCTGGCGTTCCTGTTCATTGACCGGCGTGCGCAGATCGGGCGGGAAGAAGGTCAGCAGCAGTTCTTTTTGCGGATCGTGATAGACGATCGGGACTGCCAGCATGCCCTGGTAACCGCAGCTGGGGCAGCGCATGATGTTGACCGCGTTGGAAAGCAGCTTTTGCTTGGCAAGGGAATCCTGAGACGTATCGAATAATTGCTGCACTTCCACCAGCACGGGCTGACGGCACTTGGGGCATGAAGCTTGTGTTTGAGCCATAAATTTTCTCTTTTCCAGTGTTGAATTGATACCGAATTATACCTTCGGGTATTAACGATCGCTGCCGATGGGCAGCGAGAAGAGGATGCGCGCGCCATGCTTGTGTTCGCTGTCGATCCAGATGCGCCCATTATGGGCTTCGATGATGGATTTGGCCAGGTAGAGGCCCAGGCCGGCGCCTTTCTTGTTGCGCAAGGCGTCCGCGGAGCGGTAGAAGCGGTCAAAGATGAAGGGCATGTCCTGAGGGGCGATGCCCTGGCCTTCATCGCTGACATATACCCACACAACATCCTTGCGCGCCTCACCGCCGATGCGGATCTCGCCGCGCTCGGCGTACTTGATGGAATTGGAGATCAGGTTGCTGATGACCTGTTCGATGCGCGATTCATCCACGAAGACGGTGGGGAAATTCTTGGGAAAATCCACAACCAACTTATGCTTTTTGGTTTGGGTCTGAAAGCGGGTCGCCAACCTTTCAGCGACGGCCGGCAGCGAGACATCGGAGCGTTTCAGCGTAACACCGCCAGCCTGCAACCGGGTGGCATCCAGCAGATTCTCGATCAACTGGTTGAGGCGGTCGGATTCCTCCTCGATGATATTGAGGCTTTCCTTGACAAACTTGCTATCCCACTTGGCATCCTCGCGCAGCAGCGTGCAGACATAACCCTTGATCAGCGCCACGGGCGTCTTCAACTCGTGGCTGATGACGGAGATGAAGGTGCTTTTCATTTCCTCGGCTTGACGGAAGCGGGTGATGTCGCGCACCGAGGCGATGATGTTGTTGAGCTTGCCCTCCGGCGTGAGCAGGGGGGCGTAGGTTATACCGACCGGCACGGCAGACATATCCTTTCTTTGCAGGTCGCCTTCGACGTACAACTGGGCGTGCATACTGAGCGGCCAGCCGCCGGCCAGCGCGTCTTCGAGCTTAACATCGTGGGTCAATTTTTCAAATTTGAAGATCTCTTCGTGAGGTTTACCCTGGATTTCTTCGATGGGCAGGGAGATCATGCGGGAAAAAGCCGGGTTGCAGCGTTCGATGACTTGGTTGGGCCCGATGATCAGAATACCATCAGCGGCTGAATCCAGGACGGTATCAAGATGCTGCTTGTTGCGCACCGCGGTGGTATAGAGCTGGGCGTTTTTAACCGCGATCGCTGCCTGGTTGGCGAAGCTGCTGAGCACGTTGCGGTCGTTGAGCGAAAACATGCCCGGGTATCCGCGAAATATGAAGATCACGCCCAACACCTGCTTTTGAATGACCATCGGCAGACCCACGCCGCTCAACAAACCAAGCGTGGCGGCGTGCGTCAACTGGCTGAGAATGCGGTTGACCTCGGGTATCTCGAAATTCTCGGGGTCTTCATGGTCGGGAATGGCTTTTAGCAGGGGAGAGAGCTCTTCAAGGAAAGCGGGTGAAATGCCTTCAGCCACGCGCGTGTGCCACAGGCCGTTGGGGCTGCGCAGAACGATCAGACCGGCCTGGCCAGCCAGCAATTCGATGGAGACGTTCAGGATGCGTTTGAGCAAAGTGTCCAGGTCCAGCTCCTGTGTCAGAGCCCTGGATATCTCCAAAATATAATCCCTTTGCCTAACGCGAATATCCGGCAGCATAAGCATGAATAGTGCAATTAAAAATCAGATCAGGTGAAAACAATCTAAATAATTTCTTAATATTATAGGTTCTGTTTTATGTACTCATATGTGCCGATCAGCCCGGCGTTATCGCCCAGCTCGGCCAGGGCGATCTTGAGATTGGCCAGATAGGTGGGGCTGAGCACGTGTTTTTCCAGCGATTCACGGAAGGGCTTGAAGATCAAGTCACCACTCTGCGAAACCCCGCCGCCGAAAATCACGCAGGAAGGATTGAAAATATGCAGGTAATTGGCCACGCCGATGCCCAGGTAATACCCCGCGCGGTTGAAAGCTTCCAGGGCCAGCGCATCGCCCACCATGGCAGCCTCGGCGATTTCCTTGGTGTTGGGCGAGGGCGATTTCAGCGCGGTTGGGCTGCCTTCCTTGATTTTCTGGCTGACATAGTTATGAATGCCGGTGCCGGAGGAAAACGCCTCGAAGTGGCCAAACTTGCCGCAGCCGCAAGCCGGGCCGTCATCCTGCAGGACAATATGCCCCAATTCGGTGGCGATGCCCAACGCGCCGTGCAGGATCTGGCCGCCGGTGATCACGCCGCCGCCCAAGCCGGTGCTGACGGTGAAATAGACGATGTCATTGTGGCCACGGCCGGCGCCGCGTTTCCATTCACCCACGGCGGCCATGCGCGCGTCGTTGTTGACCAGCACCTTCACGCCAAAGCGCTGCGCCAGCAAATCACCCAACGGGTAATCCTTCCAACCGGGCACGTTGGGCGCCAGGATGATTTTATTCTGGACGACGTCAACCGAGCCGGGCGCGGCGGCCGCGATACCCAAAACCTGGCGGTCTTTCGGCCAGTTCTTCTCGATGATCTGCGCAATGCGCTCTATGGCGATTTCATTTTCCGTGGTGGTCGCGGTGCGGTCGATGAGCACAGGATCGTCCTGCTCGGTATGAAAAACGGCGCAGCGCGTGTTGGTTCCACCAATGTCGAGGGTTATGATTGCATCCATGTAAATAATTATAGCGTAAAGGGAATTTTGCTGTGTTGACGGCGCTTCCAAAGACTGCTATGATACCTGTGGGATGAGAGCGAAACCAAATTCCCTGAAGGCGAAATTACACAATTTCATAGCAAGCGTATCCTTCTGGCTTACACCGGGTGCAGGCGTGAAGCGATGGCTGGTTGTGATATTAATTGGCACGACCTTTATCGCGCTGGGGTTCGCCGTGCTGGTGCTGGATGTTTACCGCGGGACGAGCGTGCCCTGGCTGCGCAGCCTGTTCAGCGTTATTTCCTTCTCCTCCCAACCGCGCTGGCTGCGTTTCATCATCTTCGGCGGAATCGGGTTGGTTATCCTGTTGTTCGGCATCATCGAACTGAACCGCTCGGTGATGCGGCCGTTCATGAAACCCGGTCAGCCGCTGATCGACACAATTTCCAATTACCGCAAAAAAGCCAAGGGGCCGAAGATCGTGGCGATCGGCGGCGGCACAGGCCTTTCGAGCCTGCTGCGCGGCTTGAAAAAATACACCCACAATTTGACCGCCATTGTAACGGTGGCGGATGACGGCGGTTCTTCGGGCGAGCTGCGCAAGAACCTGGGCATCCTGCCGCCCGGCGATATCCGCAACTGCCTGACCGCGCTGGCGGATGATGAGGAAATGCTCTCACACGTTTTCCAGTATCGCTTTGGCGAACGGGCGGGCGTGAACGGGCATTCGCTGGGCAACCTGTTCATCAGCGCGCTGGCCGACATCACCGGCAGCTTCGAGGAAGCCGTGGCTGAATCGGGGCGGGTTTTGGCGGTGCGCGGCAAGGTGATGCCTTCCACGCTGCACGACGTCAAACTGGTGGCGGAGATCCGCCTGGCGGATAATAACAACGAAGTCAAGGTGGTGGGGGAGAGCACCATCCCCAAGACGGACGGCAAGATCAGCCGCTTATGGATCGAACCGAGCAACCCGCTGCCCTTTCCACCGGCAGTGCAGGCCATCCTGTCAGCCGACCTGATCGTCATTGGCCCGGGCAGCCTGTATACCAGCGTGTTGCCCAACCTGCTGGTGCCGGGTTTGGCCGAGGCGATCCGCGCCAGCAAGGCTATGAAATTCTTCATCTGCAACGTCGCCAACGAGGCAGGCGAGACCACAGGATACAAATGCAGCGACCACATCCGCGTGATCGAAAAACATTTGCAGGATCTGCACCTGGACCTGATCCTGTGCAATAACAACTTCAACGTGAAGCTGCCCAAGGGCATCGAGTTCGTGATGCCGGATGTGGACCTGGAGGAGCAGTATTCCGTTTACTTTACACACCTGGTAGATGATGAAAACCCCTGGCGGCACGATTCCGATCTGTTGGCAGAGGTGATCAGCGACCTGTATTACGAAAAGACCGGTCCGCTGGTCAAGGGGAAACTTGATGGCACTTCTTCTGAAAATAGTTTAGAATATTGAGTCGCATGATAAAATTTATCAAAATCTTTGGAGGCTAGCTATGGCAGTTAAAGTCGGTATCAATGGTTTCGGCCGAATCGGCCGGCAAGTATTAAAGGCAATGATCGAACTTCACGGCAGCGAATTGGAAGTAGTGGCGGTGAACGACCTGTTCGATGTTAAATCGAATGCGCATCTCTTCAAGTACGATTCCAACTACGGCATCTATCCCGGCACGGTTGAGATCGCGGAGGATGGCTTGGTGATCGACGGCAAGAAAATCAAGGTGTTCGCCGAGAAAGACCCGGGCGCCCTGCCCTGGAAGGATTTGGGCGTGGATATCGTGGTCGAGTCCACCGGCATCTTCACCGACGCGAAGGGCGACCCCGAGAAGGGCAAACCCGGCGCGAACGTGCACATCAGCAAGGGCGGCGCGAAGAAGGTCATCATTTCCGCCCCCGCCAAGAATGAAGACATCACCATCGTGCTGGGCGTCAACGAGGACAAGTACGATCCCAAAGTACACCACGTGGTTTCCAACGCTTCTTGCACCACCAACTGTCTGGCTCCGGCCGCCAAGGTCGTGAACGACAATTGGGTGATCAAGAGCGCCGTGATGACCACCATCCACTCTTACACCAACGACCAGGTCATCCTGGATCAAGGCCACAAGAAAGAAATGCGCCGTTCGCGCGCTGCCGGCCTGAACATCATCCCGACCACCACCGGCGCCGCCAAGGCCATCGCGCTGGTCATTCCTGATCTCAAGGGCAAATTCGACGGTTACTCCCTGCGCGTTCCTTCCCCCACCGTTTCCATCGTGGACTTCGTGGCCACGGTTGAAAAACCGACCACCATCGAAGAACTGAACGCAGCCTTCGTGGAAGCTTCCAAGGGCAGCATGAAGGGCATCCTGGGCGTCACCACCGGCGAGTATTTCGATCCGCTGGTTTCCACCGACTTCAAGGGCGATCCGCGCTCATCCATCGTTGATCTGAAGACCAACATGGTGATGGGTGGCAACCTGATCAAGGTGGTCACCTGGTACGACAATGAATGGGGTTACTCCTGCCGGACGACTGATCTGGCGGCCATGATGGCCAAGAGCCTGTAAACCGTTCGAGGTGAATCGAGAGACGTAATCTGAATCTGACGAAGACCCAGGTTACGTCTTTTTATATGCCGAAATGAGAGGTCAAGATGTTCAATAAAAAGAGCGTGAAAGATATCGACGTCAAGGGAAAACGCGTGCTGGTGCGGGTGGACTTCAACGTGCCTATTAAAGAAGGCGTGGTCAAGGACGACACGCGCATCCGGGCCGCTTTGCCCACCATCCAATACCTGATCGAGCAGGGCGCGGCGCTGATCTTGTGCTCGCACCTGGGCCGGCCGAAGGACGAACCAGATCCGGCTTACAGCATGAAACCGGTGGCTGAGTATTTGGGCAAGCTGCTGGGCAAACCGGTGGCTTTTGCCGAGGACTGCATCGGACCGGCGGCGGAAAGCGCCGCGGCCGCGCTGAAAGCGGGTGACGTGCTGGTTCTGGAGAACACGCGCTTCCACGCGGGCGAATCCAAGAACGACCCCGCGATGGCCAAGCAATTAGCCGCGCTGGCGGACGTGTACGTGAATGACGCGTTCGGCTCGGCGCACCGCGCGCACGCCTCAACCGAAGGCGTTGCCAAGTTCCTGCCGGCGGTGGCGGGTTTTCTGCTGGAAAAGGAAATCCAGTACCTGGACCAGGCGGTGGAGAACCCCAAGCGGCCGTTCGTGGCCATTCTGGGCGGCGCCAAGGTGAGCGACAAGATCGGCGTGATCAAGAACCTGCTTTCCAAGGCCGATACGGTGTTGATCGGCGGCGGCATGGCCAACACCTTCTTCAAGGCGCAGGGCTACCCGGTGGCGGATTCGCTGGTGGAAGATGAAGCGCTGGATACCGCGCGCGAGCTGGTGGGGCTGGGTGGCAGTAAGCTGCGCCTGCCAGTGGACGTGGTGATCGCGGACAAGTTCGAGGATTCGGCAGCCAGCCAGGTGATCGACGTCGGCCCGGTGCCGGATGGCTGGCGCATTTTGGATGTCGGCCCGCAGACGGTGGCGAGCTTTTCAAAGGTGATCGCCGAGGCGGGCACGGTGGTATGGAACGGGCCGATGGGCGTGTTCGAGATGCCCAATTTCGCCAAAGGCACCTTTGCGATCGCCAAGGCGGTGGCGGAGAGCAGCGCCATCAGTATCATCGGCGGCGGCGATTCGGCGGCGGCCATCGCGCAATCCGGCCTGGCGGACAAGATCTCGCATATTTCCACGGGCGGCGGCGCCTCGCTGGAGATGCTGGAAGGCATTCCGCTGCCCGGCCTGGCCGCGCTGCTGGATAAGTAAACTTCCTGAAAAAATGACAAGCCCGCAAGATAGTTCGCGGGCTTTTTAGTCCACAGATACACACAGATGGATTAATCTGATAGACACAGATGAGTTATGGGCAGCAATATCTGCGTGCATCTGCGGTTGATGTTTTATTAACCACAGATCGACACAGATAAACACAGATTTTGTTTATTGTCATTGCGAGCGAAGCGAAGCAATCCCGGCTGATGATCAAGATGTGCCTATTGATTCCAGCCGGGATTCCTCTCCCGCTTGCGCTCGCGCGGAAAGACAAATCAGACGCAGCGCAAGCATGTGGAGGATTGCACTCGTTTGATTGATCAAAAGACCCACACATGAATGCGTGGGCTACAACTGGCTGCGCCAGTATCGGTGTTTATCTGTAGTATAGATGTTTTATTAACCACAGATTGACACAGACTAAAACAGATTTTGTTTATTGTCGTTACGAGCGAAGCGAAGCATTTCCGGCTGATAATCAAGCCGTGCCTATTGATTCCAGCCAGGATTCCTCGCTCGCTTGCGTTCGGTCGGAAAGACAAATCAGACGCAGCGCAAACATATGGAGGATTGCACTCGTTTGATTGATCAAAAGACCCACGCATGAATGCGTGGGCTACAACTGGCTGCGCCCATTGATTCCAGCCGAGATTTTTCTTTCGCTTGCGCTCGTGCGGAATGATAGGTCAGACGCAGCGCAAGCATGTGGAGGATAGCACTCGTTTGATTGATCGAAAGACCCACGCATGAATGCGTGGGCTACAACTGGCTGCGCCAGTATCTCGCGCCAGAATTCGTGTTTATCTATGATTTCTCTTATACCTGCGGGTATCGATTCCTGCGACAATACAGTAAAGGTATAACAGGAATCAGGATGAGCAAGAATCGGTCAGCTTACGTAAAATTCCAATGGATACGCAAGCTTTTTTCCGGCGCGGGGTTGTTTGTAATCCTGACGCTGATTGGAATTGGCTTAATTGCTTATCTATCGGCCGGCAGACAGTTGGCCGGCGAAGAGATTGCGATCATGAGCAATACGACGCACATCCCGGAAGGCATGGACCCCAACCCGTACAACTCTAATCCGCCCACTTCGGGCGTCCATTATGACGAGGATTTGAAAGCCGGTTTTTACGCTGAAAATCGCTACACGTATCCGGAGGGCTACCTGGTACACAACCTGGAGCATGGCTACATCATCTTTTGGTACAACTGCGATTTACTTTCCAATGCAGATTGTGACCATCTGAAGAGCCAGATCAGCGCAGTGATGGATGAAAGGGAAAATTTCAAGCTGATCGCTTATCCCTGGGAAAAGACAGACGTGGCGCTTGTTCTGACCTCGTGGGGCAGGCGCCTCGATTTGGTTCCCTTCGAGCGCGCAGCCGCGCTGGACTTCATCGACAGGAATTTGAACCAGGCGCCCGAACCGCAGGCCGATTAATGCGGTCAATGATAACCATACAAATCTGACCATTTATGTATGATATACTGCGTTAAGCAACATACCCCTTGAACGGTATGGAGGAGATCCCATGGATATTTGGCTGGCTTTCATCACCGGTTTGACGACCGGCGGGTTGAGCTGCATGGCGGTACAGGGGGGCTTGCTGGCGAGTTCGCTGGCGGGGCAGATCGAGACTGAGATGCAGAACAAGCGCATCAAGAAGCTGCACATCGCTCCACCCATTACGCTGTTTCTGCTGGCCAAACTGGCAGCCTATACACTACTGGGATTCCTGTTGGGCGCGCTGGGCTCGATGCTGCAATTGACGCTGGGGATGCGCGCATTAATGCAATTCCTGATCGGCATATTCATGATCGGCAACGCGCTGCGCATGTTGAATGTGCATCCATTCTTCCGCTTTTTCTCATTTGAACCGCCGCGCTTCATCACGCGCTTCATCCGCAAGTATTCCAAAAAGGAAGCCAGCTGGGTCTCGCCGGTGGCGCTGGGCGCGTTGACCGTTTTCATCCCCTGCGGGGTGACGCAATCCATGATGGCGGTGGCGCTGGGCAGCGGCAGCCCGCTGGCCGGAGCGGCGATCATGTTTGCTTTTGTGCTGGGCACCAGCCCGGTGTTTTTCGGCCTGATGTATTTCGCGGCCAAGCTGGGGGCGCGCCTGGAAAAGAACTTCACGCGCTTCGCGGCGGTGGTGCTTTTGGTGGTGGGACTGCTGGCAGTCAACTCCGGATTGAACCTGATCGGCTCGCCGCTTTCGTTGAACCGCCTGTTCGGCTCTGATCCGGCTATCACCGCAAAACCGCCGAGCGCGCCGACCATCGATAGCGCGGCTGTGGAAGCGGCGCAAAGCGCGCAGCCGCAGGAGCTGACCCTGTACGCGCGCAACAACGGCTATGAACCACAGACGCTGCACGCGCCCGCCGGGCAGACCATCCGCCTGAACCTGGTAACGGAGGAGACGCGTTCCTGCTCGCGCGCGTTCACCATCCCGGAATTGGGAATCGAGCAGATCCTGGAAGAAAGCGGCACGTTGGCGTTGGAAATCCCGCCGCAGCCGGACGGCAAGCAATTGGCATTTTCGTGCTCGATGGGCATGTACACCGGCCAGATCGTGTTCGACCAGTAGGAGCGCATCCATGGAGAAACGCACGATCAGCATCCCCGATATGCACTGCCCGGCCTGCGTAATGCGGGTGGAGGGCATCGAGGATGACCTGCCGGGGGTGAAGCGCGCGCGCGCCAGCCTGCGCAGCCTGACGCTGGAGGTGGAATACGATGAGGGGGTGACGGGCGTGGAGCAGATCACGCAAGCGCTGCGCGAGCTGGGCTACCAGGCGGAAGCGGGGTGGGATCAGGGGGAAGGTTACTAATCGCAACCCACTAAACGCATTTCACAGATACACGCAGACCAATTCCTGGATGAACACAGAAGGGCTAAAGGCAGCCATATTTGCGTGCATCTGTGGTTGATGTTTTATTAACCACAGATCGACACGGATAAAAACGGATTTTGTTTATTGTCATTGCGAGCGAAGCGAAGCAATCCCGTTGATGATTAAGATGAGCCCATTGATTCCATCCAGGATTCTTCTCTCGCTTGCGCCCGTGCGGAAAGATAAATCAGACGCAGCGCAAGCATGTGGAGGGTTGCGCTCGTTTGATGGATTAAAAGACCCACGCATGAATGCGTGGGCTACAACTGGCTGCGCCAGTATCGGTGTTTATCTGTAGTATAGATGTTTTATTAACCACAGATCGACACGGATAAACACTGATTTTGCTTATTGTCATTGCGAGCGAAGCGAAGCAATCCCGGCTGATGATCAAGATGTGCCTATTGATTCCAGACGGGATTCCTCGCTCGCTTGCGCTCGTGCGGAAAGACAAATCAGACGCAGCGTAGGCATGTGGAGGATTGCACTCGTTTGATTGGTCAAAAGACCCACGCATGAATGCGTGGGCTACAACTGGTATATAAAAATTTCAGTGATTGATAGTTTTTCCCATCAGCATGTCTTTGCGAGCCGTGCAACGGCGAAGCAATCTCAAGCTGATAAGAAAACGAGTCTTGTTAATTGATATTCACTTGTGTTTTATTTGGCGAGTGATTTGATAGCTGGGAAGGGGGTTAGTAATTAGGTCGAGATTACTTCCCCACGCTTTGCTGAGGGCAGGCGACCTGCTCAGCGGGTCTCGCAATGACAAATGTATATTAGCGGCAGGTTCGGATCTTGCCCGACAGGCGCTTGTGTCCTGAATAATCTGCTATACAATAAAGAAGTAATTTCTGGCGGTACGGAGGGAAGCGTGATCGCGCAGGCATTCCAATCATTCGTGGCGTATTTTCGTTATCCATCCCTGTACGGGATTGGGATGGCAGTGTTGTTTGCCGTTTTTTGGCTGGCGCTATACCGGCCGGCATTGTTCAAGCAGCCGGTCACGTGGCTGGCTTTGGCGGGCGGGGCGCTGGCGGGGGCGCTGGCTTCGGCTTTAATCCTGGGGCCGCTGAACTACCTGGTGAAGGTGGACGAGTTGATCAAGGCCGGACGGACGGGAGCGCTGCTGCTGGCGGGGCTGCCGCTGGCGATGGCGGGCGGGCTGGCGCAGGAGGGCGCCAAGCTGCTGCCGGTGTGGCTGATGGGGAAGCGCGCGCGGCGCGCGGGCCGGGGGCTGGGCGAGCTGGAGGGACTGCTGCTGGGGGCGGCGGCGGGGATCGGCTTCGGGCTGCTGGAGGCGCAGTGGGTGCACAACCTGCTGTTCGCGACCGGCTGGAATTGGGACCTGATGCCGAACGAGTACGCGTCGGGACTGATCACTTTCTGGGAGCGGCTGGCGATGATGGGGCTGCACGCCGGGCTGAGCGCGCTGGCGGGCTGGGGGCTGGCCAGGGGCAAGGGCTGGCAGTACTTCCTGATGGCGGCGGGGCTGCACGGGCTGGCGGGCTACCTGAGCTACCTGATGGCGGGCGGGGTGCTGAGCGTGCTGATGATGGAGCTGGGGGTGACGGTGCTGGCGCTGGTGCTGACGGTGGTGATGCTTTCAGTCAGGGGGGAGTTGACAAAAGCGGACAAAAGTTGACAGCTGCGGGGATGGAGAGAGGGGGATTGGTTTCGGATAAAAGTTGACAGGTTTTCGAAACGAATGAGAATCGTTTCAGGGGAACGAAATTATATTATTGCTATATTTTCATAATCACTATAAAATGAAAATAACAAGAAATCTTATTTTCATTTTTAAAAAGAAAGAAATATGAAAAAAAGCGACTTCTCAGGCAACGCTTCCGGCAGGGTAATTAGAACGCTGAAGGGGTATATTGCCTTTGTTCCGAATGCTTTACCGCCCAAGGTGAACTGGTCGAATGACCTGATCAATTCCTTATCGAAAGCGGACCGCAGCCTGGCGCGGTTGGCGGAGGTGGGCAACGCCTTCCCGGCACCGTATGTGGTGGCGCGTCCTTTCATGCGCCGGGAGGCGGTGTTTTCATCACAGATCGAAGGTACGCGCACTTCCTTACAGGGTTTGCTTTCCTATGAAGCCGGGCAGCTCAGTTTGTTTGAAGACCTGGAAGACGCCAGGGAAGTGCAGAACTACGTAAAGGCGCTCGATTATGGCCTGGAACGGCTGCGCACGCTGCCCGCGAGCAAGCGCCTGATCTGCGAAATCCACGGGGTATTGATGAAGGGGGTGCGCGGGGAAGCCATGCGGCCGGGGGAAATGCGCAGGAGCCAGAATTGGATCGGCAGGCCGGGGGCGACGCTGGAGGAGGCGCAATACGTCCCGCCGCCTGTGGAGGAAATGCAAGTCTGTCTGGCCGAATTGGAGAAGTTCATGCACGCGGGTGCGGATTTGCCGGCGCTGCTGCGGATTGGCATGATCCACTACCAATTCGAAGCGATTCACCCTTTCCTGGATGGCAACGGGCGTATGGGGCGCTTGCTGGTCACGCTGCTGCTGGTGGCGTGGGGGCTGCTGCAGCAACCCTTGCTTTACCTAAGCAGTTTCATCGAATCCAACCGCCAGGAATATTACCAGCGCCTGCTGGCGGTCAGCCAACGCGGGGAGTGGGAAGGCTGGCTGTTGTTCTTCCTGGAGGGGGTGCGCAGCCAGGCGGAGGACGCCAGCCGGCGCATCGCGCGCTTGCGGGAATTGAGAACGAAATATCACGTGATGATCGGGAAAGAGCGCAGCCGCAAGAAGCTGGAGCGGGTGATCGATTACCTGATCGGCACGCCGATCACTTCGATCAAGCAGGCGCAGGAAGAACTGGAGATGGGGAGTTACACCACGATTCAAAGGTATATTGATAAGTTGCAGGGTGTGGGCATATTGAAAGAAGCAACGGGGAATGCTAGAAATCGAATCTTCAGGGCAGACGAGATAATGAAGGTGATTGAGGAGCCAATCAATATATGATACTGTGAATGAATACAAATTGAAAGTAATAATTATGACACAAAGAGTTGAATGTTAGTGTAGCATTCTTTCTGTAATTTCAAATAAATGTAGATCACGGTATCCTTTCAGTGTGTCGATTAAACCCAAGAAAGGATGAGAACCATGATCTACAAGAATGATTGTACATTACC
>Ga0172371_10006229_pt1 | contig 17418 bp, 13 predicted proteins | sample Lak12m_FD_114543 | JGI IMG/M metagenome (GOLD analysis project Ga0172371, IMG submission 114543) | Freshwater microbial communities from Kabuno Bay, South-Kivu, Congo - kab_022012_12m | ecosystem: Environmental > Aquatic > Freshwater > Lake | place: Democratic Republic of the Congo: South-Kivu...
ACTGTTGCTGGGTATTGGTAACCGTTGATATCAGCAGTCCAATCGACAAAATTACAAAAAGATAGACTCCACCCGACAGGAAGATAAGCCAGAGATTCCCCACCAGCGGAATATCAAAGAATAGCTTACCGATTGCAAGTCCGAATGCAAGCTCAAACAGGGCAATGACCCAGAAAGGTGCGAGTTTTCCGGCGATGAACTGGATCTTCCGTATAGGTGTGACATTTATCTGTTCAATGGTGCCGATTTCTTTTTCCCTTACGATGTTCATACCTGAGAGCAGCAGGCCGATGATGGTCACCAGGAGCACTAGAATACCGGGAACCATGTATGTTTTATAATTGAGTTTGGGGTTGTACCAGTAAGAGTAATCGGTTTGAATATTTTTGAGGCCGGCCATCTGAGCTGGATTCAACCAATCCTGCAACAGTTCGCTGTTAAAATCTATAAGAATGGAAGTGCAGTACCCGCTGCTTAAGCCCGCCATCGCCTGGTTGATGGCATTGATAATAAACTGAACCTTGCTCAGGTTCTCTCTTACCAGTTGCCGCTCAAATCCATTTGGTATCCTGATGATGACATCCACTTTCCCCTTATGCATAAGGTCTATGGCTTCGTTATAGGAGAACGTCGTCTGAACAACCTTATAAAAAGGAGAACCCTGATATTTGCTCACAAGTTTGCGTGAGGATATACTTAAGTCCATATCCACAACCGAGATCCGTATGTTCTTCATCTCAAAAGTCGCAGCATTAACAAGAATAAGAAGCTGGACTATCGGTACAACGAAAATGATAGGGAGCATCCCCTTATTCCGGAAGATCTGGAGGAATTCTTTCTGTATGATGAAGAAAAGTGTTCTCATATCCGCTTATGCTCAGGCAAGCCTGATCTTGAATTTTTTTATGCTGAGGAAGATGAATAAAAGGGTAAACCCTGCAAGCATTCCTGTTTCAAAGGCAATGTAACGGAAACCGTTGCCCTGGAGCATTATGCTTTTTATAATGGTAATAAAGTATTTTGGGGGCATAATATGGCAAAACCACTGAAGGACCAGGGGCATGTTCTCGACAGGGAAGATAAACCCGCTCAGAAGGATGGTTGGGAGCATCAGCGCCACAAGGGAGATCATCATAGCGATCTGTTGGCTGCTGGTGATGGTCGATATAAGTATCCCCAGTGAAAGGGCCATGCAGATAAAAAGCAGGCTCTCGGCCAGAAGAAGTCCAACGCTTCCCACGACAGGCACACCGAATACCGTATTCCCCAATAGTATAATTATGCAAGCATCGACGAAAGCAAGGAATACATATGGGAAAACTTTGCCGATAATGATCTGTATTGGTTTCAGGGGTGAAACCAGCAGGAGTTCCATCGTGCCAAGTTCTTTTTCCTTTGTAATTGAAAGGGAGGTCATTAAAGCTGAAATAAGCATCAGGAGCATGGCCATGAGGCCGGGAACAAACATATACACGCCTTTCATCTGAGCGTTATACATCATCCTGACTTCGGGAACGATCTGCATAGGGATTTTTTCGGCATTGAGTGAAATCAGATAATTGGATAATATTCCCTGAATATAATTCACCAGAATGCTTGCGGTATTTGGATCGGAGGCATCGCCGATGATTTGAATCTTTGCATTTCCTGTCTTGTCCAGATTTTTCGAAAAATCAGGCCCTAAAACCATTACCAGTTTGACATTTCCAAGCCGGAATACCTGTTCTATTTCCTTGTATGATCTAAGGTTTTTATCCAGGATAAAATAGCCTGACGATAACACTTTCTCGCTGATCCTGCGGGTAGCCTCGTCTTTCGACTGGTCAAGAATCGCGATCCTTGCGTCCTTGATTTCGTTTGTGATCACAAAGCCGAACAGCAACAATTGGATGGCGGGCAGGCCAAAAAGGATTAAAAGGGTACGATAATCCCTGAAGATATGGAAGAATTCCTTAACAACGAAGCCCCGGAAGCGTTTCATCCCATTTCTATTTTGACCGCCCATGAATAGTAGAACCGGCATGCAGATATCAGAAGGGGTACTGCCATCCCGATGTAAAATGTAAAGAGATACTCCTTGTTGATAGCGTCAAAATGCCTCAGGAGGATGCCGGCCGTGATCATCAGCATCATCATAATATAAGACCTGAAATTGAAGAATGAAAATGCACAGGGGTATGGGATGCTCAGGCCCTTTATACGTTTGATATGTTTCATCGAGATTTTCGCAAACAGGATAACATAGAAGGGGACACCGATGAGAATCCCCGCAAGGATATTCAGCCAGAGATGGGTAGAATGCCTGATCTCGTAATCCAGTCCCCTCCACATCAATATCCCTCCGGCCGTTGTCCATGCAAGTCCGGCAATGAATAGGAGGTTATGCCTGCTGACTGATGGTTTTAATTTCTGGCCAAGGGACATATCAATTGATTTTTACTCTTGCGAGCTTTAAAAACACTTCATTCATAGAGGCTGCCACGTAATTATTTTTAAGGTTTTCAGGAGTGTCAAGTGCGGCAATCTTCCCGTCGACCATGATCGACACGCGGTCGCAGTATTCTGCTTCATCCATGTAATGTGTTGTAACAAATACTGTTATCCCGTCCCGGGAAGCTTCGAATATCATATCCCAGAACTGACGTCTTGTCACAGGATCAACGCCTCCCGTGGGTTCATCCAGGAACACTATTTTCGGATTATGGATAATGGCAACTGAAAACGCAAGCTTCTGTTTCCAGCCTAGGGGGATATCGCGGATCAGTTTATCCCTGGCCTCTTTCATATCGAGTTTTTGCATGAGTCCGGCAGCTCTTTCTTCAATTACCTTCCGTCGGAGGCCATAGATCCCGGCATAAAACCGGATATTTTCAAACACCGTAAGGTCTTCATACAATGAGAACTTCTGGCTCATATAGCCGATGTTCTTTTTGATCTTCTCCCGTTCTTTGTATATATCAAAACCTCCCACCGAAAGTTTTCCGGATGTCGGAAATGAAAGTCCGCAAAGTATTTTGATGGCCGTGGTTTTACCTGCCCCGTTGGCCCCAAGGAAGCCGAATATCTCGCTCTTTTTCACCTCGAAACTAAGGTGGTCGTTGGCGGTAAAGGACCCGAATTTTTTCACCAGATCCTTGACAACGATTATATTTTCAGCTGTTGGATTATACATTCATTAGTTCCATAAAACAATCCTCGATATTCGCTTTGGCCACACTAATCTTCACACCCGAATGTCCTTTATCCTGAAGGTATCTTTTAACCGATCCCGGCTCAACGTTCATTTCTTTAAACGAAACATGGGCCGACTGCCCGAAAGCAAAGACAGTATGCACGTCCGGAAATTTCCGGAGATCGTTGAGCAGACTGAAAATGTCATCCGCCTTCACCGAAAAAAGATTCCATGGATAGGTTTTAACGACATCAGATGGAGTGCTGATGGTCATTAACGTCCCTCCCTGTATCAGGGCAACGTGGTCGCAAAGACTGGCTTCATCCATATAGGGTGTTGCAACGACGATAGTGATCCCGTTGTTTTTAAGGCGTTTCAGCATTTCCCAGAATTCAAGGCGGGAAACGGCATCCACACCGGTTGTGGGTTCATCCAGTATGAGGACCGAAGGTTTATGAATGAGGGCGCATGATAAAGCCAGTTTCTGCTTCATGCCACCTGAAAGCTTACCTGCCTTGCGCTTTTTAAAAGGTTCGATCTGAACATAGATATCCTTTATCAGGTCATAGTTTTCAGCAACAGTGGTGCCAAAAACCGTAGCGTAGAAATTCAGGTTCTCTTCCACGGTAAGATCCGTATACAAGGAAAACCTTCCTGGCATGTATCCTATGTCCTGCCTGATCTTCCGGTATTCTTTCACCACATCAACGCCGTTCATTATGGCCATACCTTTGTCGGGAAGGAGGAGGGTTGCAAGGATGCGGAAAAGCGTTGTTTTACCTGCACCGTCGGGGCCGATAAAGCCAAACAGCTCGCCTCTGCCGACACTGAATGATATGTCGTCCAGCGCTCTGGCATTGGCGAAATGCTTAGAGATATGTTCTACAGTAATCGCTGACATTGCAAAGTATTAGCAAACGCCAAATAGCGAAATGGCGAAATAGCGAAAATTGTATTTAAGTCGTGATATTTATTTCGCTACCCTGCTACTTCGCATCCTCGCTACTTATTGTATAAACGATTTTGTCCAGAATGTATTTCTTCCAAGCAATGAAACCCCAACATAGCCCCTGATCTTTAGCTTGTTGGCAGATTCAAACTGAATATAACACTTATATGTCTTACCGTTTTTTGGATCATAAATTGTTCCCCCCGACCATTCATCTTTTCCGTTAAATGTGAAATTCTTCAGGTTAACAAGCCCGATCAGGGGAGTTGATTTCAATTTTGCATCGGGATTTTCTTTGTCAGTCCGCGGCAAACCGGTAATCGAATCAAGAGTTGTCCTGAGCCAGACTAGTTTGCCGAAAAACTTTTCCCCTTCCTTATAGATAGTGATTTTACCAGTCGCTTCCTGGTTGAGCCAGGTGCCTAAAATGTCATCGGCCTTATGGGATTGGGCCATTCCGTTTGGCGCTGAAGCAGCCATCAGCAGAAGCACAACTGCAGTTGTGATGATGTTTCTCATACTTTATGGTTTTTGGTTTGATGTGTTTATGAATCGGATTTCACCCGGCATGCCGATCTTCATTAAGCCGTCATTTACTACCCTCACCTTTACGGCATAAACAAGGTTCACTCTTTCTTCCTTAGTCTGGATCGTTTTCGGTGTAAACTCTGCCGTAGGGGAGACCCAGGTAACAATACCCGGAACATGAGTATTATTCTTTTCGTCTTTATCAAATGCCACGTCGATCGTCGAACCCAGTTTGATATTCGGAAGCTGTGATCCGCCCACATAAGCCCTTAAGGTAATAACGCTCAGGTCAGCGATCTTGTATAAAGGCTTTCCGTAAGTCGCCACCTCGTCTTTTTCGGCGTACTTTGTGAGCACGGTCCCTTTGATCGGGTTGATGATCTTAGATTTGTTTATCGATTCGTCAAGTTGTGCAATTTGCTGCACTATGGAAGAGACCTGACTTGAAATGCCCCCGAACTGGATCTTAAAGGATGCAACCTGTTTATCAATAAGATTCAGACTTGCATTTATATCGTCACTTTGTTTCTGGGTGGCGGCACCGTCTTTAAGAAGGCGTTCAACCCTGTGCTTTTCGACCATAATGTTTTCACGGTTCTGCTCCTGCACGGCGATCTGGGAAATGACATCATCCTTTCGCGCAGCAGTGGCGTCCATTGTTTCAATGAACTGCTTCCGCTTCAGGTAAAGATCGGTGGTATCGATAAATCCGACCATGATACCTGAATCAATGACCTGTCCTTCTTCAACATTAAACTGCATGATCTGCCCTGTGGCAAGAGCGGAAACCGTCACTTCAGTGGCTTCAAAAGTGCCATAAGCATCCGGTTTGTTTTTATCATTGTTGCAGGATGCCAGTGTAAGCCCTGCAAAAATTCCAAGAAGATATCGTTTCATGGGACGGGTAATTATGAAATAAACTTACAATTTACCTAGATTATATAAATAGGAGATCTTCGCCTTGATAAGCTGGATCTTGTGGATTTCAAGTCCCATCCTGGCTTGAGTCTCATCGGTGACACGCAAAAGATAATCACTGGATGGTATCGTTCCATTGCTCAGCTGGGAAGAGGCTGTTGCTGTGATCTCTTTCCTCAGTTCCACCAGTTCCTGATCCCTGATGAGAAGGTCGGATAATTTCGTTATGTCGGCCAGGTTTTTCTGAGTGGAGACCTTAAGGTTTTTATCGAATGCTTCCTGCTGGTTTTTAACAATATCGCCCTGGATATCATAGATCTTTTTCTCGTTTTTATTGGCATTCCAGCTCCAGGGCGTCCATGTTAGTTTAGCGCCGACCATGAGCATCGGGGCAAGGTCAGTGCTTAAAAAGTTATAACCGGGTATGCCCAGACCAAGCTGACCGAATGCCCAGAATTTCGGGTTCCACTTTGTGGTAACCATGTTTTTCATCAGGTTGAGCCTGTCGCTCTGTATGCTGTAAATTTCATACTCTATGCGCTTATTTTCGTAAGTCAGGTCTGGGATGAGAATGACCGGGTTCTTAAAGGCATTATTCTCACTAAGGGGGAGGGAGATCATCTCCGAAAGCATGTTGATGCTTGCCTGACGGTCCATCGACAATTCATAAATATTCTGCTCGAGTTTGATGATCTCGGCCTTTATCAGGTCGGCATTCATTTTGAGCATGACCCCGTTCTTTACAGAGGATTCGACCTCGTTCAGTTTGGACTCAAGCTGCTTTTTTGTTTCCTTCAGGAGCTTGATATTCTCCTGGTTGAGGAGAATGCTGAAATAAAACTGGTTCACCTGCTCCTTGAGCAGGTACAGGTTGGCGTCAACATTCCGTTTATCTACATTCAGGTTGAATTTTTCAAGTTTCTTCTGGTAATTAGTTACGTTCCCGTCGTAGATCGACTGATTGATATCAAGAGTGACCTTGTACTGATCGTTGGGTACAACGGGACCCTGGATCTGCGGCAAGCCAGCAGGCATTTCGATGACTACCTCAGGCACCTGATTCTGCCATGAAGCCGTGCCGTTTACATTGAACTGGGGAAGATAACTTTTGTTCAGGTTTTTGGTCCTGAGCACGCTCGATTTATTAAGTAAGTCTGCCTGAAGGGTAAGGGGATAGGTTTTTTGTACCTGCTGATAGCAGAAATCAAGGGTTATGGTATCCTGGGCTGCGAGCCCAAGGATGCCCGGACCCGAAAAAAAGAATATAGTCAGAATGTAAATGCCCTTAAACCAGACTTTTATCTTTTTCATATCCTTTCAATGCATTTGCAATAAATGTATGAACTATTTTTTTTCTCTGCTCAAATATGTTTAAAAGGTAGGAAGGGAAAAAAACACCTAAGGAATTCTTATCTTTTGGCCTGGTTTCAGCCGATTGGCATTGTTTATTTTGTTCAGGGCTTTTAATTGGGATACGGTCACATCGAATTTATCCGCAATTTCCCATAGGTTATCACCAGGCTGAATGGTATACATTGTAATTTTTGTTGTTCCAGATTGGATAGACTTGGAAGTTTTATTTGTATCTGGTTTAGTGCCAGAAGTTTCTTGTTTGGAAGAGGGATTAATTTTTATTTTTTGTCCGATAATTACCTTATCGCTGCTTAAATTATTCCATTTCTTTAGTTGCTCTACAGTGCAATGAAATTTCATGGCAATAACCACAAGACTCTCCCCACTTTTTACAAAATAATAATTAGGCAAATTTTCAGAGTTACCTGAGGAAGCGATTACATCTGTCCTACTACCTCTAGCGGAGGAAGAATCTTTACGGTTATTGGCTGACTTTGTTGTGGCAGAAGCAGTCAAAACTTCAGAAGACTTATTCTTGACGGGTTTAGCGTATACAAGCAATTTTTGTTTGGGTTTGACATAATTCTTCCGAAGGTTGTTCAATATTTTCAATTCAGAAACCGACATGCCAAATTTTTTAGCTATGGAGGATATCGTTTCCCCGCTTTTCACGGTATATTGCGCCGATTCCCTGTAACTGCTGAAAATCAAAGCCATCAGAGAATCCCGTTCCAAGCCCTCTTTAGTTTTATAGGCATATAAAGCAGATTCATTATTAATGAAATGCCCAATATATTTTTTCCGGAGGCGTAATTTATAGGGATACTCGGAAGAAGCAGGAATTACGCCTTGTTTAAACGAAGGGTTAAGAAATTCAATTTCTTCCATTGGAATATTAAGCATCTCCGAAATTTGAGTAAATGTTAAAGGTTTGGTAACCGTGACAGTATCAACTTCATAAAATAGAATACCCGGATCTACCGGATTGATCTTATGTTCAGATGCATAAGTCATCACATAACTTGCCGCAATAAAGGCAGGCACGTAGGAACGGGTTTCACGTGGCAGATAATTATGAATAAGCCAAAAATTCTTGACCCCACCGGAACGTCTGATTGCCTTATTAACATTTCCCGCACCTGAATTATAGGCCGCAAGCGCCAGAGACCAATTACCATATATATCATATAAGTCGCTCAAATGTTCACAAGCAGCTTTTGTGGCTTTGAATGGATCATATCGGTCGTCGACATATGAACTGACTTTAAGACCATATACTTTTCCGGTACCATACATAAACTGCCAAAGACCTTTTGCTCCTGCACGGGAATTAGCCGTAGGGTTCAGAGCTGACTCAATTACTGCCAAATATTTTAACTCAAGAGGCATATTGTATTTGTCAAGTTGTTCTTCAAACAAGGGGAAATATATTTGAGATAATCCCAGTATTCTAGCCGTTAAACTTCTTTTCCTAACTGCATACAATTCAATGAACTTTCTGACTTCAGGATTATATACATATTCAAAAGGGGATTGATCATTCATCTGTGCAATACGCTCACGGTAGATGGAATCCGGGAAAAATGGAATTTCAGTATCAGAATAATTGTTCCAACTCTGGTACTGATGTGCTTTCGGAAATTCACTATCCTGGAATATTTTAAGGTTCGCAAGACTATCCAGCATGGAAACCACAGGATCGTCCTCCACAAACCCCTTTTTCGTCAGTGTATCCTGACGGATCGTATCCTGGGCAATAAGAAAAACAGGAAAAATTAGCAGAAAGAATATTATAAGAGCTGGTCTTTTCAATACCATGAAGTAACAGTTTATAAATTAATCATTTATCAGAATCAACAAAAATAAAAGTTATTCATGAAGTTTTAATCTTTGATACTCTATTTGATTAACAAAAAGATGTTAATAACACAACTTTCAGGATTATTCACTAACGTATGAAATTCAAAAAAATTTCCTCAACATAATCAGCTATGAGCATTTCATTACTTAGATTTACTACTTTTGTTTTAATATATCCTGTACACCATGAAGAAAAAGTACTTTCTCATTTTGTTCCTTTTATCAATAGCGAATATTTCATTTGCCCAAATCCCGGAGGAAACTGAACCAGAAAAATTAACCCATTGGCTGACACCGGGCGAAATGTTACGCCTAAACGAAATTGGCCGCGATTTTATTGAAACCCCGCCACCGGTGGCTCCGGTACGAAACGTAGCTGAATTTGATAAAATACAGGCAGCGCTGATAAGATATCCATTCGGTATTCCTATGTCAGCTATAAAAGAAATAGCAAAAAATATCACAGTGACTACTATTGTATCAAGCAATACCCAAAAAAATACAGTCATCCAACAATATGTAGCAAATGGAGTCGATACCAGTCATTGCGACTTTCTAATTGCACCAACAAACACTTATTGGACAAGGGATTATGGTCCATGGTTTGAGTCGGATACCAATAACCAGATCGGTATTGTTGATTTCCCCTATAACAGACCCAGACCAAATGATGATGAAATACCAAAAAAAGTTGCAGATATGCTGGGCATTCCTTGGTTCGGGATGAATCTTGTTGCAACCGGTGGAAATTATATGACTGATGGAATGGGAATATCTGCATCAACAACTCTCATTTATAACGAAAACCCATCGCTTAGCCACGAACAGGTTGCTCAGAAAGCTCATGACTACCTTGGGATAGATACCTACTATTTAAGGCAAGATTTGAATCCACCGGAATACATTCAACACATTGACTGCTGGGGTAAGTTTTTAGCGCCTGACAAAATTTTATTAAAAAAGGTTAACCCAACTCACCCGAATTATACTTTGATTGAAAATGAAGCAACCTTTTGGGCCGGGCAGATTTGTTCATATGGCTACCCGTTTAGAGTATTCCGGGTTAGAACTCCCAGCGACCAACCCTATACAAATTCAGTGATTTTGAATAATAAAGTTCTACTACCTTTTATGAATTCCAGTTGGGATGACAGTGCAAAAGTAGTCTATCAGAATGCCATGCCAGGATATGAAATTTATGGATTCACAGCTTTGGCAGGCGAACCTTGGGTTTCGACAGATGCTATTCATTGCCGGGTGATGGGGATCGCCGATGTTGGCTTATTGTATATTCGCCATATACCGTTATCAGGCAATCAACCTTGTGAGAGTGATTACACAATTAATGCTGAAATCATTGCCTGCAGCAATCAACCCGTTAAAAACGACTCTGTATTAATTTTTTATAGTGTAAACAATGGTCCTTATCTGCCTGTAATCATGTTGAATACATCTGCAAACCATTATTCAGGAGTAATACCAAAACAAACTGCCGGAGACACGATACGATATTATCTTTTTGCTGCCGATGAATCAAACAGAAGGGCCTATGCACCATTTATCGGTTCAGCAGATCCCTTTATGTTTACAACTGTTTACACAAACATTTGCGCAATTCCCGATACATTATGGTTTCTGACCACTGATGATGCTTTTAACGGAAAGATCACCCAACTTCATAACTTTACAGCAGGAGGTATTAACCTTGAATTTGTTCAGCAAGTAGGTGAGATCTGGCCCTGGTGGGTGGATTCAATGTCTGTAAGTTCATTACCATATTTTATGAACCCTGAAGATTCAGTAGCTGTTAAGGTAAAAGTACCAATCACGAGCATTCTTGACGGATCAATCCAGTACTTTATTGATACATTGGATATTTTTTCCGGCGTTGGGGCCTTGCATGTTATCCTTATGATAAATCAAGATTTGCTGATCTCTGTGCAGGAAAAAGTTCAAACAGCACATCTTGGAATCAATTACCCGAATCCATTTACGAACCAGACCAATATACCTGTCACTATTAATAGACAGGATGAGATTTCTTTAGAGGTCTTTGATATTCGCGGATTGAAAATAAAAACGCTTGCTTCACACAGTTATCAACCCGGAGCGCACATCTTTAATTGGGATTGTAGCGATGCTGACGGAAACAGGGTAGTATCCGGAGTTTATTTTTACCGGCTGACAACCGATAAAAAGGTTCAAACTAAGAAAATGGTTCTTATTAGGTGATACGCTTTTCGGGCCGCATCTGAGGGAAAAATATAACATCCTGGATAGAAACGGAATTGGTCATGATCATTGTAAGGCGGTCAATACCAATTCCCAGTCCTGCGGTTGGTGGCATTCCAAACTCAAGAGCTCGCAGGAAATCTTCATCAAGAATCATCGACTCATCATCCCCGCGTTTTCCAAGCTCAAGTTGGGCTTCAAACCGCTCTCTTTGATCGATGGGATCATTAAGTTCAGAGAACGCATTACAAAGCTCTTTCCCGTTGCAGATTGCCTCGAATCGTTCAACCAGTCCAACTTTATTCCGGTGTTTTTTTGCTAATGGGGACATTTCAATCGGATAATCAGTAATTAAAGTAGGCTGAATCAAATTGGGTTCACATTTTTCCCCAAATATCTGATCAATTATTTTGCCTTTAGCCATAGTTTTATCAAGAGGGACTCCCAATTGTCTTGCCACTGTAACTAGTTCCTCTTCCGATTTTCCTTCGATTTCAATTCCTGTAAAATGACTGATGGCCTCATACATGGTAAACCGTTTCCAGGGTCTTTTAAAATCAATCATCTTTTCGCCCACCTGAACCATGGTTGTGCCGTGAAGGTCAATGGCAATTTTTTCAACCATTTCCTCTACCAGATCCATCATCCATTCATAATCTTTGAACGCAACATAAAGCTCCATCTGGGTAAATTCCGGATTATGAAAACGGTCCATTCCCTCATTTCTGAAATCCTTCGAAAATTCATAAACACCATCGTATCCGCCAACAATAAGCCGTTTAAGATAAAGTTCATTTGCAATCCGAAGATATAGGGTTGAATCCAATGCATTATGATAAGTTTTAAAAGGTCGTGCAGTAGCTCCCCCATATAATGGCTGAAGAACCGGAGTTTCAACTTCGATATATCCTTTTGTATTCAGATAGCTTCGCATAGAGTCGATAAGTAATGTTCTTTTTGCAAATACCTCTCTGATTTGAGGATTTACAATAAGATCAAGATACCTCTGTCGGTAACGGAGTTCGGGATCTGTGAAAGCATCAAAAACTGCCGTCTCCGTTTCTTTCACAATCGGTAATGGTCGTAATGATTTGCAAAGCAATTTAAATGAATTCACATGAATAGTAATCTCTCCCATATGAGTGATAAAAACAAAACCACTAACACCAATAATATCGCCTATGTCCAGTAACTTTTTGAAAACAGTGTTATACAATGTCTTGTCTTCGCCGGGAGAGATATCATCCCTTTTTATATAAAGTTGAATCCTTCCTGTCATATCCTGTATTTCAACAAATGATGCAGCTCCCATAATACGCCTGGACATAATACGTCCGGCAATTGTTACATCCTTGAAGTTTTCCTGTTTTTCCTGGATAAACTTTTTTATTTCTGCGGCAGTTATATTCACCGGGAACATTTCCGGTGGAAAAGGATTGATGCCAAGTTTGATCAATTCTGATAATGAATTTCTGCGAATTAATTCATGTTCACTTAATCCAATAGTCATAAAATAAAATTTCGGTAAAGATAAAGAATTACGATAAAACAGTGTGTAACACCTGATGTGAATGGATCTCCCTGAACCCTTGCAGATGATATTGAAAATAGGCAATGATAGTTGTCAACAACCGGGCTCGGATGGAAGGGCTAATTTTCAGGATCGACACCATTTCCAAGGGTGTAGAGATAATAGTATTAAGTGTGGAACTATTTTCGGAATCGAGGTATAAATTATGTTCCGGGATGCTTGATTGAAATTGACCCTCTTTGATGTTGAATATTTGCCGGGTATTCGAATAGTTTCTTTGAGGCATGATACCCAGGAAGTGGGTCAGATGAATGGAAAAAACAAGATGAAAACAATTGATATTTCCATCAACAAGATCGAGCTGAATACAGGAATTCCATAAAAAATTAAAAAGTGCAATGTTTGTTTCCTCTTCACGAATTGAGTTATATAGAAGTTCATTAATAAAAAGAGCTATTGAACTTTTTTTAATGTCAAAGGGCAAAGACTTGAAAGGATAAGCGATGTGGACCTCTTTAATTGACTGAAGGGAAGTTTTTTCTTTATAATAAATAACCAGATTGAGTAAGGTGAGAGGTTGAAAGAGACCTGGTTTAATTTTTGATTTTTTTGTTCGTATACCTCTGATTAAAAACGATTTGAGACCAAATAAATCGGTATATATTTTTACTATTACACTGGTTTCAGAATATTTGACCGAATGAAGAACAATGCCTTTGACCTTATGAAGCATCAATTAATGATGAGGATTTTTGTGACGATCTTCTCGGAACCGTTTTCAGTTGCGGCAAATACAAGATAAACTCCTGTACGGGCACGTTTACCATTTAGATTATTACCATCCCATACCGCTTGTCCACCTTCGGCTTTAGCGGTATATACCAGAGTCCCGCTTATATCTGTGATCTTTACCTGTGCGTTGTTTACTAATCCTTTGATAGCAATATATCCATCGTACCCTTCACGTACCGGATTGGGATAGGCATAAACATCGCCGAAAGTTTCTCCCCCTTCTGTTGCGGTACTTTTAAATGAAATAACTCCTTTGTCGGTCCCGAAATAGACCTCGCCTGTAATATTGTTGATGGCAATTGATGTGAGCCGGTTCGACAGAAGCGGACTATTTTCTTCTGTAAAATGATAAATTTGTTTTGTACCATCCTCTGAGAATAAAAAAACTCCACCGCGGTCGGTTCCTATCCATTTGCGATTAGCGCCATCAACAGCGATAGAAGTTACAGTTTCGTTTTCCAGAAGATACTGTACATAGCCGTCTTGTTCAACTAAAATTCGCTGGGCATCAAAATTCTGACCGGTAAAAATATTCTCAGGTGAATAAAATACAGCAACTCCTTTTTCTGTGCCAACCCACACTTCTCCATTTTTATCAGTTGCCATTGCGAAAACAGTATTTCCCGGGATATTCCCATTTCCAACGGTTGAATTAAGTTTTTTTGCCTGATCATCACCAGTGTTAGCAGGAGTACCATTGTCAGTAAAAACAAGGATGGAATAGGCGTTGAGGTTATCATATCGCATCTGAATCCATTTTTGTCCATAAGTATCGATCATAAGTTGACCGAGGTCCGCTTCATTAACGGCAGGGATGTTAAATCCGGTCCAACTGTCTCCATTTTTCATGGATAGAGCATTATTATTGTGCGAATTAACAACCCAAAGGATTCCATCCGGATCAAAAACGGTTCCTCCCACCCGGATATCCGAGCTGTCGGGGGATGCAGAATGATGATTAAGTGTGCTGTTTTTCTCATTATACTGGATCACGAATGAACCATTATAAAACTCCAATAATCCACTGCCCCAAGTGCCTGCATAAAACCTTTTGCTGTCGAAAGGATCAACAGCTATAGTAACAATATCATGAAAGCCATACAGTGGCGGATTATTTGCCCCCTGGTAATTATACCAGTTAGTATTATCGAATTGATAGATCCGTGCCTCGACAAAGCGTGGGCTATAGGATCCGTCATGACTACCCGGCGCAATATAAAGATCATTATCTTTTGTTGTAAGGCTGAAAGCCTGGGATGTTAATGGACCACTTAAATTATAATGATCAAAAAGATTTTGTTTCATGTCAAAGGCAATCAAACCTGAATAAGCATCTGCAATCCAGACGAAATTATTTTTATCAGGGACTGCATCGAGTGGAATCGGCGTACCAGGCTCATAACCGTAAATTTGATAGATGAAAGAAAAATCAGGATCATAAATTCTGATATAATATTGATAAGAAATAATCAAATAGGAAGAATTTGATTCAAGTTTAACCACAGGATCATAAATTCCCTCATCCCACTTTGTCCAAATCCCATTATTATAAGTAAACAATGTATCAGGCAAAGGGCTTTTCCTTTTGTTGACCATGACTTTTTCGGCAAAATATGTTATGGTACTGTACATCGCATTTGTGTCAAGACGAACATCTTTCCTCCAATTTGCAAAATTTGCAAGATTAGGGTCTTTATAATATGCTCTGTAGATCCCTTTTTCAGTGGCAGCAAACAACGAGTCTTTATTGTCTTTGATAATTCCAAGTACATTTACCTGGCTTCCATCTTTGCCGATATAATAGGTGTCTTTTATTTCTTCCTTCTCAAGGTCAAGGACAACAATACCAAATCCACAAGATAAAAACGCATCAGTTCCAATGAAATAAATTGAATTTATAGTCTTATTCCCAAGAATAGTTTTCCTTTTAATGTCGGATATGTTTATTATGATATTGTTTTTTATAAGGTCAATATTAGCGTTAGTGTATGCAATGACTAAAGTCTGATTTGTTTTGTTATAGTTAATACAACTAATACCTATATCAGAAAGTCCGTTGATCTTTGTTATTCGGGTTACGCTATGATCTTCTTTGATAACGGATAAAACGGCATAAGGTGTCGAAGAATAAACTCTATCATCAGCGTCAGTTACAGAATTGCATAATGCATAAGGAAGTTCATCACGCCATTGCCCAATGGCTATTTGCTGGGCATGCAGATTCATAACAACCGAAGATGAAAACAAAAGAGCAAAATAAAAAGTAATCAGTTTCATAGTCAGTGGGTTCTTATCAGGATTTTTTGACTTCTTAAAGAACTGATTTTTTTTAGATTTATTGTGAAAAACCTTGTATTTCAAAGGATCATGCCGGCAGCAACTGTTTCATTTGTCAATTCATCGATAAGGATCAAACTGCCTGTAATACGGTTCTGGGTGTAAGGATCATAAAACAATGGATTGATAGTCTTAAGCTGAACACGTGCAATGTCGTTCATTCCAACTTTTTTATTCTGTTTATCTTCCTTAAGAGTATTTATATTCAAAACATAATCAATGTCTTTAACCAGGCAACGAACATCTTTTGTCGCATGTTTTACTGCATATTTACCATTAACCTGCATGGGTTTAGGATTCATCCAGCATATCAGAGCGTTAATTTCATTAGTGTTTTTGGGCTGACGATCAATGCCAGCAATTAAATCTCCCCTGCTGATATCAATGTCGTCTTTTAAGGTCAAAGTAACTGACATTGGGGGATATGCCACATCTAAAGACCCTTTGAAAGCGTCTATAGAGGAGATTTCAGTTTTCAAACCCACCGGAAAAACCATTACCTTATCACCGGGATGAAACATCCCCCCGGCAACCCTCCCGGCATATCCCCTGTAATCGTGGTGTTCAACTGTTTCAGGGCGGATCACATATTGTACCGGAAATCTTTGATTTACCAGGTCATGGTCTTGATTAATCGGGATGGTTTCAAGGACATGCAACAAAGCTCCTTCATTATACCAATCCATTTTGGTGGAAATAGAAACAACGTTATCACCAAGCAGAGCGCTGATAGGGATAAAATGTAAATCTCTAACGGGGAACACACGTGTTGCAAAAGAGCTAAAGTCCTTTTTTATCGTTTCAAAAACATCTTGTCTGAAGTCAACCAGATCCATTTTATTTATACATACAATTATGTGTGGAATTCCAAGCAATGAAGCCAAATAAGCATGACGGTGGGTCTGTTCTATAACACCATTACGGGCGTCGATTAAAATAATGGCAGCATTAGCAGTCGAGGCTCCCGTAACCATATTACGCGTATATTGAATATGCCCGGGAGTATCGGCAATAATAAATTTTCTGAGAGGTGTGGCAAAGTATCTGTAAGCAACGTCAATAGTGATTCCCTGCTCCCGTTCTGCACGAAGCCCGTCTGTAAAAAGAGCAAGATTTATATGTTCACCTCCCCTTTGAACGGTGGCCCTTTTAACAGCATCCAGTTGATCTTCAAATATAGATTTACTGTCATAAAGAAGCCGACCAATCAAAGTACTTTTTCCATCATCGACACTTCCTGCTGTAGTAAAGCGCAACAGTTCCATTCCCAAATAAGCCTTGCTTGAAAATTTCCGGTCAACAGTAAATCCCGTCATAAATGCTGATTGGTTTAATTCTTAAAAGTAGCCTTCTTTTTTACGATCTTCCATTGCGGCTTCTGAACGCTTGTCGTCATAACGGCCACCCCGTTCAGTTATACGGGTAGCAGCAATTTCCTGGATAATATCTTCAAGGCTATCGGCAGTGGAAAGGGACAATCCAGTACAACTGATATCGCCGACTGTGCGGCATCGTACCCGTCGATGTTCAATTTTTTCTTTAGGCTTCATTTTCATAAATGGAGCAGCAGCCAACCAAACCCCATCGCGGAAGAAAACATCCCGTTCGTGGGTGAAATATATGGTAGGGAGTTCAATGTTTTCCATCAGGATATATTGCCAGACATCCATCTCGGTCCAATTACTTATTGGAAAAACCCGAAAATGCTCACCCATCCGTTTTTTTCCGTTAAACAGATGCCAAATC